>ERZ1034375.114-NODE-114-length-23576-cov-76.517767_pt1 | contig 23576 bp, 25 predicted proteins | sample MGYA00520585_ERZ1034375 | MGnify/ENA primary metagenome ERZ1034375 (study PRJEB33736, sample SAMEA104288463) | Azolla filiculoides | biome: Urban; feature: water surface; material: ditch water | place: Netherlands | collected 2014 ... | reverse complement strand
TTTAAATCATTAAATTTTCTTTTCTTTTATCTTCTTTACAAAACTTTATTCTCTCACTCTATTGCCATTTTAATCATACTTGTTCTTATTAACCCTTTTTTTCCTTGAAGGAGCTTTAGTTATTGTGTACTACTATCTGTGACAGTTAGGGTGCGGAAGGAGGGCTCGAAGGGACTCAGACTTGGGATACTTTTATCTCTCTTGTTGCTACTACTTGTAAGTTGGGAATTAGCTTTTTTGAATATATTCGTGACCGCATTTCTAAGGTTGGGAATATTCCCTGTTTGGCGACTATTTTTAACTAAAAATCTGCTCTCAATCCTTTTGGTTGCTCATGGATGCCTGAATAACTTCTTCCCCCGAAGTATTCAGGGGATACCTCCTACTATATTTATGATTTCCTTTACTGTATCGAATAAATCTTTCTGTTCCTATCTCTCTCTGAGGAATAATCTATTCACACTATCATGTGAAACGTTTTCCAATATCTCTGCCAATCTACAACATCCCCGATGCTTTAGTTATGATAGCAAAAGCAGAGTGTAATGTTCCAGATTCCATTCTGCTGTAGCAGGTTTGGTTATTTCTCCAATTCTCCGATACCTGCTAAGTAGATGACATTTTTATCACTACACTATTTTGCTACTTTCTCAGTGGGTAAGTCCTAAAATGATTGGTTTAAATAGAAAGAGCAAAGATGCTAAATAACACCTTTGCTTCTTTGCATCTTTGCGCGAGATAAATCTTAAGAAGCTACTTGCGCTGTTGGACGAGTCCGTCGTCTTCTGCCATCAGCAGCAGCTTTTACGGAAACAGGTGGTTCTTCAGGAATTTGCATCAACAAAGTTAAACATGGTTGACATTGTAACTCCCGACGAAGAGAACGCTGCAATTCTTTTTCTAACATTACTTGCAAACCACCCCAATCAATATCATTTGCTTCGTTTCCGGTGACAAATTCTGACCAACGCACGGTTAGAATCTCTTCAATGCGTTGTTGTACCCATTTTAGTAAAAGTGCTCGATCAATACTTGTCACCACACCTTGCATATGAATTTCTGGTTTCGCCAACAGTTTACCATTCCAATCAATGGCAGCAGCAATGGTCACAAGTCCTTCAGAAGCCATGCGTTGTCGTTCTTGCAAGACTTTTGCACTCACCATCCCAGAACTAGTAGTATCCACCAGTTCAATTCCTGATGATACTTTACCAGCAACACGGATAGATTCTTCCGTGAGTTCGATCACATCTCCATTCTGGATAATAATCATATTTTCAGCAGGTATACCCATACTCTGAGCGGTTTCTGCGTGCTTCACCAACATCCGATGTTCACCGTGGAAAGGTACAAAGAACTTAGGACGAGTTAAAGCAATCATTAGCTTTTGCTCTTCTTGACAGCCGTGGCCAGAAACGTGAATACCTTTATCCCTTCCATAGACTACTTTTGCCCCTTGCATCATCAATTTGTCAATGGTGTTAACTACGGCAATTGTATTTCCTGGAATGGGGTTAGCAGAGAATACAACTGTGTCACCTTCCCAAATTTTAATGTGCGGGTGTTCTTTATTAGCAATCCTGGTCATAGCTGCCATTGTTTCACCCTGGGAGCCAGTGGTCAGAATCAACACATTTTCATCTGGCATCCCACGGACAGTATGTAAGGGTTGGAATAGATTATCTTCGCACTTGATATAACCTAAGTTCCGGGCGTGGGCAATTAAATTCAGCATTGAACGTCCCACAACTGTAACTACACGATTGTGTTTCTTTGCCAGTTGCAAAATCATGTTGATGCGATGTACGCTGGAAGCAAAGGTGGTGACAAATAAGCGCCCAGTAGCTTGAGAAAATACTCGATCCAGGTTGGGGAAAACAGAACGTTCTGATGGTGTAAAACCAGGCACTTCTGAATTAGTAGAGTCACTTAGTAGACACAGTACGCCTTTTTCTCCATGTTCTGCTAACCGTTGCAGATCAAACTTTTCTCCATCGACCGGGGTATGGTCAATTTTAAAATCGCCTGTATGGATAACTACACCTAATGGGGTATGAATAGCAACGGTGAAACTATCAGCTATGGAGTGGGTGTTGCGGATGTATTCGACAAAAAAGGCTTTACCAATGCGGACTATATCGCGAGGCATAACAGTTCTTAATTCGGTGTGATCCCGCACTCCTGCTTCTTCTAATTTACCCTCTAGCATTGCCATTGCTAGTCTGGGTCCATAAATTACGGGGATGTCAAATTGTTTCAGGTGAAAAGCAATCCCACCAATATGATCTTCATGACCATGAGTAACAATCATTCCTTTAATTTTATGGCGATTTTCTCTGAGATATGTTGTATCAGGTAACACAATATTAACGCCGTGCATCGCCTCTGTGGGAAAAGCCAAACCTGCATCTAACAGGATTATTTCGTCCTCGTACTCGAAAACACAGGTATTCTTACCAATTTCATGCAAGCCACCCAAAGGAATAATTTTGAGGGTGGAATCAAGTTCGTTTTTAGCCATTTTCTCCTTGAGATTGTGTGTGGTGTTAGTAAGTTGATAGTTAGCGTTCTTGTATGAAAGACAACTAAAAATATCTATTTAAGTCAGTGTAAAAGCAGATGATTTTGAATTTAGAATATCCAAATTTTCGCTTGAATAAATAAAAGGGATTTTTCACTGAATGATGCTTATACCGCTCAGTTTTAACACAGATGTTAAATTACAACTTAGTAACAAGTTTTACCAATTACTTATAGATATCTCTGGCAACTAGCAATTAGCGAGCGTCCAAAATATTGGCGCTTAGATTAAACTAAGTTTGTTCAGCACGTCCTCTATCTTTTGACAGATTTCTGCGTCAGCTTCCCATAAAGGTGAACGAACTGAACCAACCTCCCAACCTTGAAGTTTTAATGCTTGTTTAACAGGAATGGGATTTGTTGTTAAAAATAAAGCTTTAAACAATGGGAAAAGTTGTAAGTGAATCTCGGTGGCTATTTCCATGCTGCCCATATTAAAGGACTTGATCATCTGTTTTAGTTGATTGCCTACCAGATGAGAAGCCACACTTACTACACCCTTGGACCCAATTGCTAACAGAGGCAATGTTAAAGAGTCATCTCCAGCGTAAATCTGAAATTCTTTTGGTGTCAAGCGGCGGATTTCACTAGCCTGGTCTAAATTCCCACTGGCTTCTTTAATTCCCACTATGTTGTCGATTTTTGCTAGCTGCACCACTGTTTCTGGACATAGGTTTTGACCAGTACGACCGGGGACATTGTATAACAACATCGGTAATTCGGGACAGGCTTGAGCAATCGCCTCAAAGTGCTGATATAATCCCGCCTGGGGCGGTTTGTTGTAATAGGGAACAACTTGTAAAGAACCATGTATTCCTATTTTAGCTGCTTTTTGGGTTGCTGCGATCGCTTCTGTGGTTGAATTAGAACCACAACCAGCAATGACTTTGGCTTTACCTTCTACAGCCTGCAATACCTCAACAAACAACTGGTATTCTTCATCCCAAGTCAATGTAGGGGATTCACCTGTTGTCCCACACACAACTAATGTGTCTGTACCGTTGTCAACCAGATGTACTGCTAATTTGGCTGCTACATCATAGTTAACACTGCCGTCTGGCTTAAACGGCGTAATCATAGCAGTTACAATTGTGCCAAAATCTCCCACCCTCTTTTTACTCCTGATTTATCAGTTGTCAGTTGTCACTTGTCAGTCGTCAAAAACTCATGACTAATGACTAATGACTTAGCCAATTTTTCTCTATTAACAGTTCAGCAATTTGTACTGCATTTAAGGCTGCACCTTTACGGATTTGATCACCACAAAGCCATAATTCCAAACAACAAGGATGAGATATATCTTGGCGAATTCTCCCTACTAAAACTTCATCGCGACCACTAGCTTCTATTGGCATGGGGAAATGATTTGTTTGCCAATCTTCTACAAATCTGATACCAGGGGCTTGGCTTAAAATTTCTCTAGCCTCATGTGGACTAAAAGGTGTCTCGAATTCCAGGTTAATTGCTTCTGAATGGGCGCGAAGTACGGGAACCCGCACACAAGTGGCAGTAATTCTGATTTCTTGACTACCAAATATTTTTCGGGTTTCGTTGACCATTTTTAGTTCTTCCTCACAATATCCTAAATCGGTCATTGGGGAATTATGGGGAAATAAGTTAAAGGCCAATGGATAAGGTAATACCTCAGCAACTGCCGGATGTCCTTGTAATATAGCACTGGTTTGGGTTTTGACCTCCTCCATTGCCTTAGCACCAGCACCACTAGCAGATTGATAGGTGGCAGCAACAATGCGTTTTACTGGTTTAACCTTATGCAATGGCCATACTGCCAAGGTCATTAAAATTGTTGTGCAGTTGGGATTAGCAATAATGCCTCTATGACTAGCTGCGTTTTGGGGATTCACCTCTGGTACTACTAAGGGAACTTCTTGGTTCATCCTGAAGGCGCTGGAGTTATCAATTACAACTGCGTCTTTTTCGATAGCTACACCAGCCCAGGTTTTGGATATCCCACCACCAGCACTAGCCAACACTATATCAATTTTATCGAAGGAATGATCGCTAACAGACTCAATGGGGATATTTTCTCCTTTAAATTTGATCGTTTTCCCCGAACTCCGTGCTGATGCCAGCAACTTTAAGTCAGCAAGGGGAAAATCCCGGTTTTCCAATAGTTCGAGTAACTCTGTGCCAACAGCACCAGTCGCACCCAAAATAGCTACATGATAGGATTTAGACAAATTCACGTCCTCCTTTAACAGGTTATTAGCGATTTTTTTGTATAACTCAATATTTCTATATTGACAAGATTCAGAAATCAAACGAATTTGTATACTTAATCGGATTTTTCACATCTGGTATATTTTAAAAGCAGTTATAGCGCTTTCTTTACTTGATAATAATAATTTTAATTTTTGTTGGTAATAAGTAATCTTTTAGTATTCATTTTGTTTAATTATACACTACTTCATACCAAACTGCTAAGCCAGATAAAAATAGATCATATTCAAGTTGGATATCTTTAAGATATTAATACCTAATTATAGGATCACCTCGGTTGGCTAATGACAAGATTATATCAATAATAGTTATATATTATAATATAACTATTATTGATATACTATCATATGGATATCTCAGACTCATTAAAAAACACTGTAGCTATGTTGATAGGATATCACAGTGTGAGCAATCTGAGTAGAAATTTGGCTCTAATGCTTAATTAAAGTATGTTTCCCTGCACCCTGACCAACTTCAAGGGTTCTGAGCCTATCTTCTGATAAGAAAATATTCCAGCAAAGTGCTAACTCCCTCTCTATTGGCAGTAAACTAGATATCTGCTGAAGGAGAAACTTTTCCGGACTGGATTTGATCATAGCTGCAAGACGTACTCGACAGCTAAAAAGTTCTTCAATCTTTCCTCGCATTCAGATTATGCCATTATCAGCGAGTTGTGGAGAATATTGACGTATAAAAAATCTAGATGCGGAACTAAGGTAAAATTGATTGAGCGGTTGTGGACAAGTTGAATATCGTAATTTGCATCTTACTGTCAATTTAATAAATGCCCCGATAGCTTAGTGTGCCTTAAGCCATATTATAGAGTACGCATGGCAAGTGCGGAATTTACCCCTGTGAAAAACAACCCGCCTTTCGGACTTGTCAGAAGCAGGAAGCAACCAGCAAAACCCTCAATAGTAGGAGCCATTTGTATTGGTTTTGTGTTGCATAAGGACCAGCCTTATAGACTGGTCAAAGCAGGAAGCAAACATCAAAATGTTCTAGTTATCTAAACTATGAACTATTTGTTTAGTTATTGTGTTGCACATCAAGTTAATAACGCAAGCGATACGCTTCTTGTGTGTACTCTCAAGATGAAAACACCAAAAAACAGAGACAAAGTATGAAAGTTACCCAGGAAAAACTTGAGAAAAGTCAGATTGGACTAGAAATAGAGATTACACCAGAAATTACCAAACAAAAATACGAACAGGTCATTAGAAATTTAAGTGGTACTGTAAATATTCCTGGGTTTCGCAGAGGCAAAGTACCCCGGCAGATATTATTACAGCGCCTGGGCGTAGGTCGCATCAAAGCAGCCGTCCTGGAAGAACTAGTCCCTGATGGCATTGAAAAAGCAGTTAAACAAGAAGCAATTTCAGCCATTGGTCAACCACGATTACGCTCCTCTTTTGATGAATTGATTAATAATTATGAACCTGGGAAAGCCCTGATTTTTTCAGCTGCTGTCGATGTAGAACCAGAAGTGATTATTAATCAGTACACAGGTTTTCAACTTCAAGCAGAGGAGATCAACTACGATTCCACAAAGGTCGATACCGTTTTAGACAAAGAACGGCAACAAATGGCAACCTTGATTCCCGTGGAAGGACGAGCATCCCAAATTGGTGATATCGCCGTGGTTGATTTTAAAGGTGTAATTACTAAAGCTGAAGGTGAAGACGAGTCAACAGAACCTACACCGATTCCTGGTGGAGAAGCAACTGATTTTCAAGTTGAATTGGAAGAGGATAAGTTTATCCCTGGTTTCATCTCCGGTATGCTGGGAATGAACCCTGGAGAAACGAGAGAAATTCCGGCTCAGTTTCCAGATCCTTATGCGAACCAGGAATTAGCTGGTAAACCCGCACTGTTTACTGTGACACTCAAAGAAATCAAGGAAAAAGAACTACCAGAACTGAATGACGATTTTGCTCAAGAAGTGAGTGAATTTGAAACATTGGCACAATTGCGGGCATCTTTAGAGGAACGATCTCAAAAAGAAGCTCAAGATCAAACCAAAGCTAATCAGCAAGAAGCTTTGTTGGCAGAACTGATAAAGCATGTGGAGATAGATTTACCTACAACCTTGATTGATCAAGAAGTCGATACTATGCTCACACAAACAGCAATGAAACTGTCAGAGCAAGGATTAGAGGTGAGAAAGCTGTTTACCCAAGATATTATTCCTCAATTGCGGGAGCGATCACAGCCAGAAGCAATTGAGCGCCTCAAACGTTCCCTAGCCCTCCAAGAAATTGGCAACCGCGAATCCATCCAAATTACATCCGCAGAAATAACAGCCAGAGTCAATGAATTGTTAGAACAGTATGCTGACGAGGAAATAGATGAGGAAAGACTGCAAGCAGTGGTGGAAAAGGAACTAAAAAACGAAAAAATCATTGATTGGCTTTTAGCAAACTCATCTGTGGAACTAGTACCAGTTGGTTCTCTCAGCACCACAGAAGAAACTGATTCAGAAGATCACAGCACTGAAGCAGAATAGGGTGTAGGGTTTGGGGAGGATGGGGAGGATGGGGAATCATATATTCCTCCTGAACTCCTGATAGCGTAGCAATAGCCATACTCCTGAAACTCCTAAACTTCAACAGGAACAAATTAAATAAGGCATAATGGTTAAGACATAGCTCAAATACAAATTCAACTTCTGAGAAAATCAGCCATAACGGCTACAAAGTCTGTCCCAGTTAACTTATTGTTAAATATTCTTGTATGCTTGTATCGCAGTCGGGAAATTACCCAATCAGCAGCTTGAGTCCCATCAGCATTAGCTGTAACTACAGTAGTCCTAACAACATAGTACCCATGGTGGTAGAACAATCCGGTATGGGAGAAAGGGCTTTTGACATCTACTCCCGCCTACTGCGAGAGAGGATTATTTTTTTGGGAACACCAATAGATGATAATGTAGCCAACTCAATTGTGGCGCAATTGCTATTTCTGGACGCTGAAGACTCAGGAAAAGATATTCAACTTTACATTAATTCTCCTGGTGGCTCAGTCTACGCAGGAATGGCAATCTATGATACGATTCAACAAATACGCCCCGATGTTGTTACTATCTGTTTTGGATTAGCTGCCAGTATGGGGGCATTTTTGTTAACGGCTGGGACAGCAGGAAAACGTATGTCTCTGCCTGACTCGCGGATTATGATTCACCAACCCCTTGGTGGCGCTCAAGGACAAGCAATTGATATTGAAATTCAAGCGCGAGAAATTCTTTACATTAAGGGCAACTTGAATCAGCTAATGGCCAAACATACTGGTCAACCATTGGACAGAATCGAGGCAGATACGGAACGCGACTTTTTTATGTCGGCAGAAGAGGCGAAAAACTACGGTTTGATTGATCAGGTTATTTCTAGACAAAATCTCCCCACAGTAGGGGAAAACGTCACCATTCTGAAATAAGAGGCTTGGTATGTCTAAGTACGACTCCCATTTAAAATGTTCGTTTTGCGGCAAGTCTCAGGAACAGGTGCGTAAATTAATCGCGGGTCCGGGAGTCTACATCTGCGATGAATGCGTTGACTTGTGTAATGAAATCTTAGATGAGGAGTTGCTTGATACGAGTGGTGCAGCCTCCCAACCAGCACCACGGTCAGAACCACCTCAAAAACGCCGTACCCGTTCTGCCAATATCTCGTTTAATCAAATACCCAAGCCTAGAGAAATTAAGAAATATTTAGACGAACACGTTATTGGTCAAGATGAAGCCAAAAAAGTGTTGTCAGTCGCTGTTTACAATCACTACAAGCGGTTGGCTGTAATCCAGTCTAAAGGTAATGGCAAGGGTGGAGCAGATGATGCGGTAGAAATACAAAAGTCTAATATTTTATTAATGGGTCCGACTGGTTGCGGTAAAACCCTATTAGCACAAACTCTCGCTAAAATCCTTGATGTCCCCTTTGCAGTAGCTGATGCCACAACTCTTACAGAAGCAGGGTATGTGGGGGAAGATGTGGAAAATATCTTGCTGCGACTTTTGCAAGTGGCAGATTTGGATGTTGAGGAAGCACAGCGGGGAATTATTTACATTGATGAAATTGATAAAATTGCCCGTAAGAGTGAAAATACTTCAATTACAAGGGATGTTTCTGGGGAAGGTGTACAGCAAGCTTTGCTGAAAATGCTGGAAGGAACAACTGCAAATGTTCCCCCCCAAGGTGGACGTAAGCATCCTTATCAAGACTGTATCCAGATTGATACTAGTAACATCCTATTTATCTGTGGTGGTGCTTTTGTAGGTTTGGAAAAAGTTGTAGATCAGAGAGTGGGCAAAAAGTCAATTGGTTTTGTTCAATCTGGGGAAGGTCAGTCTAAAGAGAAACGAGCTGCTGATACTCTGCGTCATCTTGAACCTGATGATTTGGTGAAATTTGGTATGATTCCCGAATTTATAGGGCGGATGCCAATGGTGGCGGTGGTAGATCCTCTGGATGAAGAGGCGCTGATGGCAATCCTTACCCAACCACGTAGTGCTTTGGTGAAGCAATACCAAAAACTGCTGAAGATGGATAATGTTCAGTTAGATTTTAAACCAGAAGCTTTGCGAGCGATCGCTCAAGAGGCTCATCGACGCAAAACTGGGGCGCGGGCACTGCGGGGTATTGTGGAAGAATTGATGTTGGATGTGATGTATGAGTTGCCATCTCGGAAAGATGTAACTCGCTGCACAGTAACAAGGGAAATGGTAGAGAAACGTTCTACTGCGGAACTGTTGGTCCATCCTTCTTCGCTACCCAAACCAGAATCAGCATAATTGAGGAGTCAGGAGTCAAGAGTTCTTTAATTTTGACTATTGGCTATTGACTTTTGATTTTATAATTTTTAACTGTGAAGAATGGCTTATATAAATGTTCGCGGAGTTGAGCATTATTACGAGTGGATAAAAAAACCATCGAGTTTGGTCAAGCCTGTAATGGTTTTCATTCACGGCTGGGCTGGTTCCTCTAGGTATTGGCGCAGTACGGCTGAGGCTTTATTGGGAGAATTTGACTGTTTACTATATGATATGCGTGGTTTTGGGCACTCTGGTGGTAAACCTAGCATTGTCCAAGCTGGTAAGTCTGTGGTTGAGTCACAGTCAACAGAGGGACAAGGTGAAGCAATTGCTGAGTTAAGTTATGAATTAACAGAATACGCTGAAGACTTAGCTGCTTTATTAGATGGGTTGCAACTTCAGCGTGTTTATATTAATGCTCATTCCATGGGCGCTTCTGTTGCGACTTTATTTTTTAACCGTTATCCTGAACGAGTGAAAAAGGGAGTTTTAACCTGTAGCGGCATTTTTGAATATGATGAGAAAGCCTTTGCTGCTTTTTATAAGTTTGGTAGATTAGTAGTTAAATTCCGTCCTAAGTGGTTAGGTAACATACCTTTAGCTGACAAGATATTTATGGCCAGATTTGTCCATAGTTCTATTCCCAAATCCGAGAGACAAGCTTTTTTACAAGACTTTATTAGTGCTGATTATGATGCAGCGTTAGGAACTATTTTTACTTCTGTTAGTAAAGCTCAATCGGAATTAATGCCCACAGAATTTGCTAAATTATCAGTCCCAACATTGCTAGTGGCGGGTGAATATGACATTATCATTCCGGTAGAAATGGGACGACAAGCAGCAGCATTAAATCACAACATTGAGTTTTTCGTAGTTCCTAATACTGCGCATTTCCCAATGTTGGAAGATTCAGAAACTTATTTAGGAAGGATAAGAGAGTTTTTAAATGATTGCTAATTGCGATAGCAGGTGACAGAGTTAAAAATCTTAATTATGTATGTCTAAGTTTAAGCACTCAGCTAATGCCTAACGGCAAGGTACACGAACAGCAGTCACCTTTTTCAGGCTAACGCCAAAAATACCTATTGGATAACTAACCAATTTCTGAAAAATTCTGACTCCTTAATTCTTATGTCTAAGTTTGATGATAGCTTTATGCTGTCATCCAAATGAAAACTTCCATATTGCGTTATTTTAGAGGTAGATTTAGAGGTAGATAAGGTGTAAATTTATGACTGTTACTACTAATTTACAGCAACTCTATAAAACTGATGACCATCTATGGTTATTACAAACTATTGAATTATTAGACCTCTTGAAGAATTAATTTATTTTATGTTATAATGGGATTTTGTCTTTATTATACCCAAAAAGTTAGAGTTACAGGGTTATGTTTGAGTTAGCGAGCACAAGGAACACCAGAAATATATAAAATCTAAATCTCTCTATTCTACTACAGAAACAATTTTACAAGAGGTCTATTGAAACAAAGTCATTTTGATGAACTAGATTTAGAAAATCTAATTCAGGAGTTGGAAGACTTGGATAATGAAAAGAAAAATGCTGTAGGAAGGGAAGCATCCCAATTTAGGAAGAAGATGAAAGAAATGAGAAATAATTTGCGATGATGCCTCGCGAATTCAGGGTGACTATACGAATGCGGTCCATAACTGAGAAGATTATGGGAATCAGAGAGTATGGTTTAAAACAATCACAGCAGAAGATAAAAGACTCTTAGAAGCTCACATCAAACAAAATAGATAGCCAAAATCTTTTATAAAAATACCCCACCCGAGAAAATGGAAACATTTGAGGGCATCGAAACATCTGTAGGCGACCAGGTTTTAGAACATGTCAGTCCGAAAAGCGCCTTTTTTTGTCGGAGAAAAGACTGTCACAACAAGGGCAAAACACGGACAATAAGGAGTTGCATTGGTAAGATTAAAGTCACTAACAAACAAGCATCTCCTTTGGGGAGAGAACCGTATAGGCGATTTAGCCCATTGGTTGAAAAGTGCTGTTTGTTACTTTCAGCCAAGGAGTCATTCCAGGACGCAGAGAATGACCTTAAGGTTCTAATGGAACGTAAACACAAATCAAGCCCAAATGTAGTCCTAACTGGCTTGGTAAGAAGGAAACACGTCCGGATTCCAGTTGAACCAATCAATAAATGGAAAAGATATGGCTGTTCTCAATGCTTCTAAAGCTTGAGTAAAAGTATTCAAAGGTTTCTTAGCCCACCTTGGTCTTAATCCTCCAGTCCACTGATGGCCAAGAATAAAAGTGTAGGCACAGAAAACCAAAATAAAATGGCGCAGTTAACTGCTTTTATCTCCAACTTGATATTCTTTGAGTCCTAACCATCCCTGGGCTTCCCTGCAAAAAACTTCTACCCAATTTCTTTGATAATATGTATCAACTATCTATTGGGGTGTGACAATTGATGAAGAAACATTGGTAATAAAGTAGTCAATATCAGTGGCTTGAGAGAAATTAGAACCGTTGATGAGGATAGCAATATTGCCCTTTCCACTTAAGGCTGATATTTCTACTTCTTTAGTTACTACCCATAATGTTTTGGTTTTATCTAACTCCAGTTGAATTTGTGTAAAAGCCTCTTGGGGTAAACTTTGTACTAATTCATCTAACCTAATTATTTGTGGACTATCCTCTTGGTCACTGGCAAGGACTTTGGGATTTTTAGCTAATCCTCCTAAATACTTTAAATGCCGATTTTCTATCTTTAATAAGAAAGATGTATTGTGGCCATATCCAGGATCTATAATTACTATTCCTGGTTGATAACCACGGCTTAAGGTCAGATCTATTAATTTAATTCCTAACTCAGGTTTATTCTCAAATAGAGGGTCTTATTTCCCTTTTGGTAAAGAATCACCGTGGTGATATAACTCCATATGTAATGCTAAGCTTTTACTGCCATCATATAGATGTGTTATTACTACTACTATTCCAGTATCCCTTTTCCCAATTTCTCCAATATATTTTCCTCCTACTCCATCCCTAAAATTCCCCCTTTTTCTATGGACATAATCATCAATTATATTGACTTGGGAACTGGACCAAGGTGCTTCATTTAAAAAGTGGTGTAATCGGTGGTACGTCACCCCTAGGGCATTCTCTGCCATTTCAAATAGGTTTTTTCTCTCACTTTCACCCAATCATCCCCCTAAATAATGTCTAAACTCTCTTCTTTCTGCTTGATGAGTAAATACATCATCAAATGACACCATCTTCCAAACTATGGTGCCATTGCTGGGGCAGTGGTTTCTTTCATCAGCTTCTTTTAATCTGAAAGCTACACCGGAATCCTATTATACTCCTTTTTACTCTTAACTTTTGTTTAAGTCCCGTTATCTATACTATATCGAATCTAACACTAGCATTATTAGCTATTTCCACTCCTATATAATATGCAGTGTAAAAACCCAACCAAGCCATAATATTAGAATGAGGTTCACCATGAATTTTATATCTGACAGGTGGTGCTATATAAACAGTTCGTTCAACTAAATCGGTTCTTTTGACATCTGGCATTGTCTGACAGGTGGTGCTATATAAAGAATTCGCTCAATTAAGTTAGCTTTTTTGACATCTGGCATTGTATGATAGCGACGTTCAAATTCCATGCGGGTAAGTCTATTGCCGTTTTCCAGAGGTGGAGTATCTTGAGTCAGTGTCATAATCTTAAACCCACTAATTCAACTATTGCTTCTATTATTAAACATCTACAGGATGCTGTCCATAATATGGTAATGCTTCTGACCAATGGGGACATTTATCTTGTCGCCAATCTAAATAAGCTAATTCCAAAATACTTGTTACAGTGGCTGCTAAACTTGATGTGGCTTTGATTAATTGATATTCACTATGCCAATTTGCTAAAGTTCCTTGCCATACTTTTGGTGTGAATACTGTATCTGGTAATAAAGTTATGATTCCTGAATTATCAGGAGCCATTTGATAAATCGCGCCAAAAACTTGCGCTCTTTGTGCTGGCATCTCTACAGCAATAATTGGTTGAGTATTGGGATTTTTACTGTTTTCATACCAAGCTACTGCTGCTAAAGTAGAAATTGGAAATACGGGAATTTCTAACTGTTGTCCTAAAGTCCTAGCTGTTACTACACCAATCCGACTGCCTGTAAAACCTCCTGGACCTTTAGCAACGGCAATAAAAGCCAAATCTGTCCAGGTTTGGGGTTCAATTAAATCAATTAAATATTGATGGATGAGACTGGATAAATCACGTCCTAAATTCCAAACATGGGTGCGGGTATATTCTGCAAAATTACTAATTACCAAACCCAGTTCAGGTGTAGTAGTGTGCAGTGCTAAAGCGTATTTTCTGGGAGGGAGAAGTTCTAGTTTAGTGGTCAAAGTGATTTATTTATAAGAGTAACTGCAAATATAGATTATAAAGTAATCAACAGAAATTAAACTATATAATAATGTAGAGATGTTTACGTAAACATCTCTACAAAATCGAAAGCAGGTGAAATCCAAAGTCTAAAATCTAAAGTTCAAGTCGGTACTAATTCACCGGGACGCAATTTAGCCCATTTACCCATTTCTTTTTTAAAGCTGAGACAACCAACTACATCCCATTCCATTTCAATCATTTCGCCTTTTGTGCGAATATTGACATTGATGGAGGGTTCGTTGGGATCAAGATCTGGGGTTTCAGTCAGGTGGGGTTGTTGATGCTGACTTTCTACAGCATTGTAGGTTACACAACGGTCTACATAGTGGCAGTTCACACAAATACACATAATAGAACCAACTCCAGGAACCTTTATACTTAATGTAGCTCACGGAAAAATGTTAGGCATTAGTTAGTGGATTGATTTTTATTAGACTTATTGCAAAATTGTTTATGTGGTATGATGGGGAGTTTTAGATTCTATGTATTGTTGGTATTCCTTGCGCTCCCTAATTCAAACATAACCCTGTAACTCTAACTTTTGGCTAAAACAAAGACAACCCCCTTTTATAACATAAAGTTAATTCTGTAAGAGGTCTATTACAATGAGTGATTTTGTTGTTTCTCGTTTAGATGCCCAAAATTGGCCTTTCAGTTTGGAGTGGTTGCCAAAACCTGTTTATATGGTTGGTGGGGCAGTGCGAGATGCGATTTTGGGTAGGAGTGCGGAATATTTAGATTTAGATTTTATTATCCCAGATGATGCAATCAAAGTAGCATGTGCGATCGCCAAACATTATCAAGCTGGTTTTGTCTTACTCGACGCAGAAAGAAACATTGCCCGTGTGGTGTTTCCCCATGCTACCGTTGATTTTGCCCAACAGGAAGGAGATAGTTTATTCACTGATTTACATAGAAGGGATTTTACAATTAATGCGATCGCGTATAATCCCCATACCCAGGAAATTATTGACCCCCTCCAAGGCTATGCAGACATAGCAACTGGTATATTACGCATGATATCACGTGCCAATTTGCAAGATGACCCTTTGCGATTAATGCGGGCTTATCGTCAAGCTTCCCAACTTGGCTTTACCATTGAACCATCTACCCAAGCTAATATTCGTACCTTAGCAGCAGATATTAATCAAGTTGCACCTGAAAGAGTGCGGGTAGAAATTGGTTATCTCTTAGCCAGTTCTCAGGGTACACCGTGGCTAATCAGCGCGTGGGAAGATGGCTTATTAAGCTATGTCTTCCAAAATGCTATACATGAAAACGTGCTAAAATTAACGGCAGTTGATCAAGCAGCACATTTGATTAGTGAAAATTGGTCAAAACTAGGAGAAGAACTGCAAAACTATGTTCGTGATACTGTTAGCACAACATGGTTAGGTATTGCTAAACTAGCTTGTCTTGTTCACCAAAACCCAGAAATTGCAGAAACGGAACTCCAAGACATTACTTACAGCCGTGTAGAAATTCGCGCTGTTATTACCGTCCTGCGACTGTTCCCGCAGTTTAAAAGAATTAATCTTTCCCTACGAGAACAGTATTTTTTGTTTCAGGAGGTGGGAGTTATGTTTACTAGTATAATCACCTTAGCCTTAGCAGATGATATTGTCATAGAGGCGAAATCTGGCCATAACCCGCTATTGGTTTATACACCTTTAATCAACCGTTATCTGAACCCTGATGATCTGGTAGCTCACCCCTCACCGTTAGTTAGTGGTAGAGAGGTGATTATAGCACTAAATATTCCAGCTTCACCACTCGTGGGAAAAATATTGAGTGAAATCGCTGTAGCCCAAGCTGAAGGGAAAGTTTCAACAGTAGAAGAAGCAATAGAGTTTGCAAAGCAGTGTTTCGAGGGTTAATTGAGCCATACTTATTTGCCTTTCGTTGAATTTGGTAACAAAGATTTTAAAATCAAAAGAAAAAATAAATTGAATTAACTATGATAGTGATATGAAAGTTCTATTTGACTTATGAACTTACTCATGGAAACTGGGCATTGGGCATTGAGTTTGTTCAAGTCCTATTTAGGATTCTGATATGACAGTGTTATTGTGTGGATAAAAATATATGGCTAATGGGTAATTGGGAATAACAATGGTAAGAATTCAGGAGTCAGGAATCAGAATGTTTGAGAAATTGGTTAATTATCAAATAGGTATTTTTGGCGTTAGTCTGAAAAAGCTGACTGCTGATGGCTGAATGCTTACTAAGTAGGTTGGCATTAAAAATTGTCCTTACGACAGGGAAAAGACAAGAGGTGAACCGGCGCGGTCCTGGGGGTTTCCGCCATCAACGACTAGAGAGGCTGAAGGGCAAAAGGGAACAGGGGTTTGGTGACTTTACCTTTTGTCACATAATTCTGTTTTTTACTAATGAGTTACTTAAGTATAATAAAATATACCAAAGTTATGAACAGTAATTAGCCAGAAATTCCTATTCAATAGGATTGAGCGTGAGTAAGTGAGGGATAAAATCATTATGTTTCGGAAAAAACACATTTAAAACTTTAAGAATTACACAATGCAAGGAAAGGACAATTACCAAGAGCAACAGGAAATTAATTCTACTGATGAAGAGGGGATGATTTTCCAGCTTGCTGATACCACTATACAGGCGTGTAATGCTGCTGCTGAGAGAATAATTGGATATAAAAATGAGCAAATATTGGGAAAAACTCCCTTTAAACCTCCATGGCAAATAGTTCATGAAGATGGAACAATTTTTACGCCAGAAACAGTTCCACCTATAGTTGCTTTACAAACAGGTAAGCCATGCAAAAACGTCGTCATGGGGCTTTATCAGCCAACTGGTCAGCTAGTTTGGTTATTGCTTAACTCCCAGCCTTTATTTCAAACTAACAAATCTACTCCCTATGCAGTTGTCACCACATTTACCGACTTTACAAAAGTGAAATGTCGGCAATCTAGGAGTGATGCTTGTATTACCAATAATAAAAAACTAATAGTAACTTGGAATCAAGATCAAGCTGTAGAAATTTCTCCAAATACGGATAAGCAAAAGCTAAACCAACCAGTTGCAGAACCTATATCTGACGATTGCACCAAAGCCTTCTTATCCATGCAAAACCATATTTTAGAACTAATTGCTACGGGTAATTCACTCTCTGAGATCCTCGAAAAGTTAGCTCAGTCAATAGAAGCGCAGTTGGCTGAAGTTTTCTGTTCCATCATGTTACTAAATGATACAGGCACAAAATTATATCCTGGCGTAAGTTCTAGTCTACCAGAAAAATATATTCAAGAATTAAAGAATGGTGTTCCCGTAGGTGCAGATGTAGGTAGTTGTGGCACATCAGCCTATACCAAACAAACAGTAATAGTCTCAGACATTGCCAGCGATCACAAATGGGTAAAATACCGTGACTTGACATTGACGAATAACCTCAAAGCTTGTTGGTCTACACCCATTTTGGACAGTCAAGGCCATGTTTTAGGAACATTTGCACTATATTATCCCACAGTTCGCATTCCTCAAAAATCAGATCTGCAACTCATTGAGAGAGCATCTCACCTAGCAGGTGTAGCAATTGAACGTCAAAGATGGCAACTAGCTTTGCAACAAAGTGAATATCAATTGCGATTAATGACGGAAACAATTCCCCAACAGGTATGGACAGCACAACCTAACGGTCTGGTTGATTATTATAACCAGCGGTGGTGTGACTTTACAGGTAAAACGCAAGAACAACTGAAAACTGAGAGTTGGGAGCAGATTATTCACCCAGAAGACTTACCAAAGGTAGAAGAATTGTGGGCTAAAGCGGTACAAACCGGCAGTGACTATGAAGTAGAAACTCGGATGCTCTCTGGGAGTGGAGAGTACCATTGGATTTTGGGACAGGCACGTCCTTTGCGAAATCAACAGGGACAGATTGTTAAATGGTACGGTACCAATACCGACATTACAGACCATATCCAAGCCAGAGAAGCTTTACGAGAAAGTGAGCTAAACTTCCGCACCTTGGCAGATACCATGCCGCAGATGATCTGGACTGCTAAAGGAGATGGCTGGTTAGAATACTGTAACCAACGTTGGTTGGACTATACTGGTATGACACTGGAGGAAACTCAAGGTTGGGGTTGGCAACCTGTACTGCATCCCGATGATGCACAAATCTGTATAGATATTTGGAGTGAGTCAGTTCGCACAGGTCAAAATTATCAAATTGAGTACCGCTTACGTCGCGCTAGAGATGGGCAATATCGTTGGCATCTAGGTCGAGCCTTTCCACTACGCAATCAAAAGGGACAGATTATCAAATGGTTTGGTTCCTGTACTGATATTGACGACCACAAGCGGTCTGAGGAAGCATTGCGAAATGCCCTCCAAGAAAAGCAAGCAGCTTATGAAGCCGCTGAAACAGCGAATCGCGTTAAAGATGAGTTTCTGGCTATCCTTTCCCACGAACTCCGTACCCCGCTTAATCCGATCCTGGGATGGTCTCAATTGTTAAAAACTGGCAAACTGGACAAAGATAAGACAGATGAAGCCCTCAAAAGTATTGAGCGTAATGCAAAATTGCAGGTTGACCTGATTGACGATTTACTAGATGTGTCACGCATCCTCCGAGGCAAACTAACTCTGAATGTGACTACAGTTAATTTGGCAGATATAATTTCTGCAGCATTGGAAACAATGAGTTTAGCAGCCTCTGTTAAACAAATTGCCGTTCAAACCCTAATTGAACCGAATATAGGAAAAGTTAGAGGTGATCCGGCTCGCTTGCAACAAATTGTCTGGAATCTTTTGTCTAATGCTATTAAATTTACACCTCAAGGCGGAGAGGTAGTAGTACAGCTAGAGCAAATTGGTTCAATGGCTCATATTATAGTTAGTGATCAAGGTAAAGGTATCAACCGTAAATTTCTACCTCATATATTTGAACACTTCCGGCAAGAGGATGGCTCAACTACCAGAAAATTTGGTGGTCTGGGATTGGGACTAGCAATAGTCCGCCATTTAGTAGAATTACACGGTGGTACAGTTGAGGCCGATAGTCCAGGAGAAGGACAGGGCACAACTTTAAAAGTTATACTACCGTTAATATCTTCCTTGCCAGTGACAGTTACGAATGGTCAATTTGAGGACGTAGCTTTAAGTTTAAAAGGAATTAAAATTTTGGTTGTGGATGATGATGTTGATTCGCTGGCTTTTGTTAAAGTTGTGCTGGAATTGTATGAGGCAACTGTGACCACAGCGGCATCAGCACCAGAAGCATTACAAATTGGGGTACAGTTAAAGCCTGATGTTTTGATCAGTGATATTGGAATGCCGGAGATGGATGGTTATGAACTGTTAAGAAGAATGAGAGCTTTGTCGTCAGACTTGGGTGGAGACATTCCAGCAGTAAGCAAAGCTATACCGAAGGCGATCGCTCTAACAGCATTTGCTGGAGAACTTGACGAACAACAGGCAATGGCGGCAGGTTTTCAAATACACATACCTAAACCAGTAGAACCAGAGGCGTTAGCAGCAGCTGTTGCCCAAGTTCTGAAAATAAATGTTTAGCGGGACTTAAACAAAAGTCAAGAGTAAAAAGGAGTATAATGCGGTTTCGGTGTAACTTTCACGTTCAAAGAACCTGATGAAAGAAACTACTGCCCCAGCAATGGCACCATGGTTTGAAAGATGGTGTTAAAGGTTTGATGGTGTATTTACTCATAAAGGGGAAAGAAGAGAGTTTAGACATGATTTAGGGGGATGATTGGGTGAAAGTGAGAGAAAAAACCTATTTGAAATGGCAGAGAATGCCCTAGGACTGTGGAAGTAGCAATTCACACCGGCAGTTTGAACAAAGTCAGTTATGTTGAAGATACTATATGCTGCTTTTAAACATCGCGCTATTCATACTTACCATAGAGAAGGGGCAGGAAGAGGACACGCACCAGAAATTATTAAAGTGTCTGGACAATTTAATGTTTGGCCATCTTTCACTAACCCGACTCGTCTCTACACCCTCAACATCTTAGATGAACATCATGGTGTGTCATCATCTTGATCCCAGTATTCCGGAAGATGTGGCTTTTGCTGAGTCGCGCATATGGCAAGAAACTATTGCTACTCAAGATATTTCGGACAATTTAGGTGCATTTAGTATGATCTCTTCTGATTCTCAAGGGATGGGAAGGGTATGAGAAGTAATAATTAGAACATTGCAAACAGCCCGTAAAATGAAAATACAATGGGGAAGACTAGCTGGAGATAGTTTAGCTGATAATCTCCGCGGTCAAAGATATGTGGCTAAATACACTATTAATCCGTCAATTACCCATCGTATTTCTGAGTATGTTGGTTCTGTGGAAGAGGGGAAAATCACTGATTTGTGTTTATGGAATCCGGTATTTTTTGGTATCAAAGTAGAAATAGTTATTAAAAGAGGAATGATTGCTTAGTCACAAATGGGTGACGCTAATGCTAGTATTCCTACTACTCAACCTGTCCATATCTGTCCCATGTTTGGCAGTTTTGTCGGTGCGCGTCACGCGACATCATTCACTTTTATTTCTCAAGCAGGTTTAGAAAAAGAAATTCCCCAAATGTTAGGTTTACAAAAGTCAGCTGTTGCTGTTTCCGGAACTCGGCAAATTAGTAAGCGCGATCTGAAATTCAATTATGCTTTACCTCAGATTCAAGTTGACCCGGAAACCTACGAAGTTCGAGCAGATGGAGAGTTATTAACTTGTGAGCCAGCAACGGTTTTACCAATGGCGCAAAGATACTTTTTGTTTTAGGTTATGACTGAACAATCTACCAATTATGATAAAGGCTGACCCTATTTCCCCAACAGTCCCTGATGTTCACACTTAAAACCATGCTGTTGCCAACTATGTATATCTACATCTACCAGTTTTGTTACCTGTGAGCATTGGGGCTGAATGACTTGACTGAGGAGCGCCCAAAGCAAACTACGTATTATATCTAACTCAGTCTTTATCCAAGATTCTCGATTACCAGGAATACCGATTTCCTTGACTGTTTCAGTTTCTACCCAAATTCCATGAGCGCCTAAGATAATCTGTGCCATCAACTTGGCTCGGAAGAAATGAGTACCAGAAGTAATTAATTTTACCTTCCTTACTCTCCAATTTCGCAAAATTGGTACACCATTATAAAAATTTTCAAAGGTAGAATGAGCACAATTTTCTAACCAAACCTTTTCTAGGTGTGCTGCTTCCCGCTGAAAAATGATCCAAATACATGGATCTGGAGAACCTTGAGAAATTAAAATCGGGATTTGGGGATATTGTTTTGCTAGTTGGGCGGCATGAATTTCTCGGCGAATACTACCCCCTAGTACAAGAAAACCATCTACTGGCTTTGAGGAAGCAGAAACTAAGGTTATAGTTGTGAAAGTCAACCAACTAAACAAGATAAAACACAACCCAAAAACAATATTTTGTAACAACCGCCACAACTTTCTAAATCTAGCCTTCAAGGAAATAGACAATTTGATGGTAAATCTCTGCTTCATAACATAGAAAAATAAAACTTTGTTATCTACTATTAAAAAGTACTGTTATCAAGTCAACGAAGTGCTATCTTAGGAAAAGAATTTAACGTTTAAAGATGAAGTGGTGACTAGTATCACTATGTTGCTTTAGTTGTTTTTACAGTGGAGCCAGGAAAACCAAAGGTTCATTTTGAATAAAAAGACAATAGATTACTCATCCCTTACAAAGGAAGAAAACGATGGATTAAGCATAGCTGAAATTACGGTATAAAAACTTAAAAGTCTCAGTAAAAACTGATTGCTAAACTGTCAACAATACAAATATTCCATCTGATATACATGAACCAATCTGCGAAACGTTACTCACCGCTTCAAGCAGTCTTAATTGGTGGAGCGATGGCAACAACTGCCACTATATCTCTATTTGGTCAAGCTTGGACTCGGTGTGTTCATGCTGCTTTACAAGATAGTCCTAAAGCGTTGGTTGACCAAGTATGGCAACTGGTGAATCGTGAATATGTTGATAGCAAATTTAATCAACAAGATTGGGAAGCAACCAGGCAGAGCCTATTAAGCAAAGACTATACTTCCAATGATCAAGCTTATGTAGCGATCCGCGAAGCCCTTCAAAAATTGGGAGATCCATACACACGTTTTATGGATCCCAAACAATTCACAGCCTTGACTACTCAAACATCTGGGGAAGTTTCTGGGATTGGTATTCGCATGGAAGTCAATGAAAAAACCAAGCGATTAACCATTGTCGAAGCTATAGAAAATTCTCCTGCGGTAAAAGCTGGTGTTAAGTCAGGTGATGAGATCTTAGCAATTGATGGTAAAAGCACTCTCAAAATGAAAGTGGATGAGGCATCTAATTTAATTCGCGGTAAGGCTGGTACTGGTATAACTTTGCGGTTGGGACGACCAGGAAAAAATCAGTTTGATTTGAAGCTGACAAGGGCAACTATCGAACTTCCTACTGTGAATTACACTCTTAAACAAGAGGGTGGTCGTCGGATTGGCTATATAAGATTGCGGGAGTTTAGCGCCCACGCGGCTGATCAAATGCGTCGAGCTATTGGCAATTTGAACAACAAAAAAGTCGATTCCTATGTATTAGATTTGCGAGGAAACCCAGGTGGTTTGTTGCAAGCTAGTATTGAAATAGCGCGGATGTGGCTAGATAATGGTGGCATTGTCAAGACTGTAGATCGTGTGGGAGGTAGTGAAGAAACTAAAGCCAATCGCACAGCCTTGACAAACCAACCTTTAGCTATTCTCGTTGATGGTAATTCCGCTAGTGCTAGTGAAATTCTCACGGGGGCTCTCAAGGATAATAAACGGGCATTAGTTGTCGGTAGTCAAACTTTTGGTAAAGCTTTGGTGCAATCAGTACATGAACTTACTGATGGTTCTGGGTTAGCAGTGACTATTGCTCACTACTACACCCCCAAAGGTACGGATATCAATCACAAGGGCATTACACCTGATATTCAGCTAGATTTGACGGAGGCTCAAGAACGTCAGTTAGCTGCTAATCCAGATCTAATTGCAACTGTCAATGATCCACAATATGCCCGTGCTATTGTTGCTCTGTCTAATACAAAGTTTGCCCAACCTATGACACCTCCTCAAAGTTCTCAACCTCTAAGCATTCGAGCTGAAGATTTGAAATTTTAAACTTTGTTTCCAGCTGTTCATGTATTTTCTGTAATTGATTCAGATCCCACTCTTAAGAATAAAGAGTGGGATTCGTTTGGAAATTTGAGATTTTGGATTTCGGATTGAGAATAATAAAACTGAAATAGAGACATTCTAAGTAGTTACTAGTATAAATTTATTAATTTACCTTAGAGGATTTTACCCGTATTTCTCACAAGCAGTAAAAAATAAGTTTACATGACCTGATGTGAGACTAAATTTTGATACATCATCAATCAAAATTGAATCGCAGAGATAAATTAAATATAAAATCGCATTTATAAAGCTAAAAAAGTCACTATCTTTTTATTGGTAGTAAA
>ERZ1034375.112-NODE-112-length-23934-cov-3.278241_pt1 | contig 23934 bp, 19 predicted proteins | sample MGYA00520585_ERZ1034375 | MGnify/ENA primary metagenome ERZ1034375 (study PRJEB33736, sample SAMEA104288463) | Azolla filiculoides | biome: Urban; feature: water surface; material: ditch water | place: Netherlands | collected 2014 ... | reverse complement strand
TTCTCGCGCGCCGACACCATCTATGCCGGCACCAACGAAATCCAACTCAACCTGATCGCGGAACGTGGACTCGGCATGCCACGCGAACCCCGTCCCGCGACCTGAGATAAAAACGATATGGCACAGCCAATTCCTCCCTACGTTCCCGCCCACGGCTTGCTGAAAGGCAAGACCGTGCTGATCACCGGCGGCTCCGGCGGGATCGGTGCCGAGACGGCGCGCTGGTTCGCGCACAACGGCGCCCGGGTTACGGTCGCAGGGCGCGACCGGGCCCGGCTCGACAGCGTCCATGCTTCGCTCACCGCCATTTCGCCGGGGCATGCGGCGATCGCGCTCGATTGCACCAGCGCCGACCAGCTCGAAGCCGCCCGCGCCGCGCTGATCGCGCGACAGGGCGGCCTCGACCCGCATGTTGGATTCGAGGAAGATGTCGTCGGCCTCGCGGGCCCGCCTAACCTGATGGAAATAGGCGTAGAGCACGACCAGCAGTGTCAGCGAGATACCGGCAAACAGCGTCACATTGAGCGACAGTTCGCGGCGCCAGAACTCGTTCACAGATTGCAGCGAATGGGCGGTGAGGATCAGCGCGCCATCGGTGCCGACAGGGGTCACGACGGCATAGTGGGGCTCGCCGTTGACATTGGTCTCGATCGCGCCGGAGCGATCGCCGAAGCGACGGATGGTCGTGACTTCCGGAAGCAGGCTGGCGAGCATGAAGCCAACCTGACCGGACGCGCCAGGCGACGCGCCGAACACGCGGCCGGCCGGATCGACCAACAGCACGAAGGCCCCGTCGGACAGGTGTTCCGGCGACAGGTAGGAAAACAGCGCCTGTTCGGCGCCCTCACGATTGCGGGTGGCAAACATCTCCGGATGGGTAGAGAGCGCGGCCTGCGCGGTGGCCGAGATCAGCGATGTGGATTGCCGGATCGATGCTTCCATCCGGCCATGCTCGGACAGGATGCCGACGAAGCGCGCCAGCGCGACGACGGACAGGAAAGCGATGATCAGGATCGGTATGGATCGCCGCAACAGGGTCTCGACGGGACGCGACGGCCCGCTGCCATCCTCCCGCAGGGACGGCGAAGACCGGAACAGCCGCCGGCCGAACTCTTCGAACACTGCCGCAACACCCGAAAATTTGATGCGCAACCGATCATCGGCTGCGGAAACCCGCCGCGCGTTCAACATCGCCCCTGCCTCTATCCCTCGTGTGATTCGCTGCGCCGCTCGCCCGAACCAAGCCCAAGGAATCATGCCCGATTCGGCTTGTCCAGACCGGGAGGGTAAAGAAAATCTTAAGCCGTTCTTCCGAATCCGCTTTTTCTGCAGCGGTGTTTGGCAATAACGGGTCAGGATTGAATTTTAGCGCCTCTGCAGCTTCTCGCTGTGCTCCGACGCAGGCGTAAATCGAGCGCATCGGGCCTCGTTTTCACCCATGCGGCAGGGCTCCGGCGCCGGGTTCTGACACGTCCAAACGAACATGGCGCGGGACCTGCCCGCGCCATGTTCGTTTGTTCGGCCTGTTTGTTTGTAAAGGCGATCAGCCCTTCAGGATACGCTCGACGATATCGCTGACATCGGTCGACAGAGCTCCGGCACTTTCGATGGACTGCAGGGCCGAACGGGCATGCTCCGCCCGGACCGGTTCCAGCAGGCGCCAGGAGCGCAAGGCTGTCAGAAGACGGGCGGCCAGCTGCGGGTTGCGCGGGTCGATGTCGAGGATCTGCTCGGCGAAGAACTGATAGGCCTTGCCGTCGGCGCGGTTGAAACCGGTCGTGTTGGAGAAGGCAAAAGTGCCGATCAGCGAGCGGACGCGGTTCGGATTGCTGGCGATGAAGTGCGGATTCTTCATCAGGTCCTGCACGCGCTCGAGCGCTGCGGCACCCGGAATGGTGGCCTGGATCGAGAACCACTTGTCCAGCACCAGCGCATTACTGGCGAAACGCTGCTCAAAACTCGCCAGGGCAGCCTTGCTCTCGGCGGCATCGGGGAAGCGATGGGCAAGCACGGTCAGCGCCTGCGACAGGTCGGTCATGTTGTCGGCCTTGGCAAAGGCTTCGGCGGCCAGGGCAGGGCTGTTTTCCGCCTGCGTCAGGAATGCGAGGGCTGCGTTCTTCAGGGCCCGGCGGCCGGCACCTGCGGCATCGGGGGTAAAGGCGCCGGTGGCCGAATGGGCCGCGTATAGCGTGCGGAAGATCTCGACGCCGGACTGGGCAATCGCCGCCAATACGGCCTGACGGCCGGCATGGATGGCGTCCGGATCGTTGTTGCTGCCGAGTTCGCGGGCGATGTCGGCTTCGCTTGGCAGAGCGAGCGCCTGGGCGCGGAAGGCCGGCTCGAGGCTTTCGTCGGCAGCGATCGCCAGAAGGGCGTCGGTCAATGCCGCATCGGCGAGCACTTCGCCACCGCTGCGCGCTGCATTGGCCGCTGCCGTCAGGATCGGCAAGGCGAGGTCGGTGATGGCCTGCCAGCGGGCGAAGAGGTCGCTGTCATGGCGGGCGATATGGGACAGATCATCCTTGCTCTGGTCGAAATGCAGCGTGACCGGGGCCGAGAAGCCGCGGTTGAGCGACACGACCGGGCGCGCGCCGATGCCGGAGAAGGTGAAGGTCTGGCTGCGTTCGGTCAGATGCAGCACGTCGCCCGACACTTCGCCGCCGGCAATCGCGGTTGCCGTTGCCTCGGCGCCGTTTTCGGTCAGAAGCGAGAAGCGCAGCGGTATGTGCATCGGTTCCTTGGCCGTCTGGCCCGGCGTTGCCGCGACCATCTGCTCAAGCGACAGCGACAGGGTCTTGGCAGCGGCATCGAAGCTCGAGGACACGGTGATCTGCGGTGTGCCGGCCTGGTGATACCAGAGCGAGAACTGGGTGAGATCGCGGCCGCTGGCCTCCTCGAAGCACTTGACGAAATCCTCGACCGTTGCGGCATCGCCGTCATGACGTTCGAAATAGAGATCCATACCCTTCTTGAAATCGTCGCGGCCGAGAATGGTCGCGATCATCCGGGTCACTTCCGAACCCTTTTCATAGACGGTCGTGGTGTAGAAGTTATTGATCTCGCGGAAAGTGGTCGGGCGGACCGGATGGGCCAGCGGACCTGCGTCTTCCGGGAACTGCTCCGAACGCAGGTGACGCACTTCGGCGATGCGCTTGACCGAGCGCGAGCGCTGATCGGCCGAGAACTCGTGGTCGCGGTAGACGGTCAGGCCTTCTTTCAGGCACAGCTGGAACCAGTCGCGGCAGGTGATGCGGTTGCCGGTCCAGTTGTGGAAATATTCGTGGGCGATGATCGCCTCGATATTGGCATAGTCCTGATCTGTCGCGGTTTCCGGATCGGCCAGAACATATTTGTCGTTGAAGATGTTGAGGCCCTTGTTCTCCATGGCGCCCATGTTGAAGTCGGAGACGGCAACGATCATGAAGATGTCGAGGTCGTATTCGCGGCCGAAAACCTCTTCGTCCCATTTCATCGAGCGCTTCAGCGCGTCCATGGCATAGGCGGCACGCGCCTCCTTGCCATGCTCGACATAGATCTTCAGCGTCACTTCACGCTCGGACATGGTCACGAACGTGTCTTCGACCACGCCGAGATCGCCGGCAACCAGTGCGAACAGATAGCTCGGTTTCGGATGCGGATCGAACCATGCGGCGAAATGTTTGTCCGGGCCGAAGCCGGCACCGCCGAGGAAGTTGCCGTTCGACAAGAGCAGCGGATTGGCCGCCTTGTCGGCGATGATGTTGACCGTGTAGACGGCGAGCACATCCGGGCGATCGGGGAAATAGGTAATGCGGCGGAAACCTTCGGCTTCGCACTGCGTGCAATAAATGCCGTTCGACCGATAGAGGCCCATCAGCTGGGTATTGGCCTCCGGATTGATCATCGTGGTGACGGTGATCTCGAAGGGTGTTTCGGCCGGAAGGCCGTTGATCGTCAGGCTCTCAGGCGTCGCAGTATAGCGGTCTTTCGCCATTTCAACCTGGTCGAACAGCAGGCTGGTCATGTTGAGGTCGTCGCCGTCAAGCACCAGCGGTGCCGAGGCGTCGACGCCTTCGCGCCGATGGAAGATCAACCGGGCTTCCACCTTGGTATCTGTAGGGTCCAGTTCGAAGGTCAGATCAACCCGTTCCAGAACGAAGTCAGTGGGGCGGTAGTCTGCCAGATGAACGATCCGGCCCGTGTCTGTGCGCATGTTTTGTCCTGGTCGCTTCGAGGCTAGGCCGGAACAAGGCAAGGTTTTCCCTCGCCTCTCCAGGCCAAATCGAGGGCGATGATTGCATCAATTTCTGAACGATTATTAAAACACGATACAATTTAATGCGCGAAAGACCGATAAAGGTCGAACTCCGCGAGGCAAATCGGCACAGTCGGGTAGAATAGCGACCCGTCTGTCTCCGGATGACCTTCGCAAAGATGCGTATTTGTCGGTGCCGGAGCGTTACTTCAGCGACAATTGCCGGCAGATCGCGTCATCGCTGTCGGATTGCTGGATGATAACGCCATACCAGCCGAGGCCGTCGTAATCCTCGTAACCAAGGGTCCGGGCGAAGGCGACGATCGCGCCGTTGTTGTCATAGTAACTGCCACGCATGGCGCGCTGCGGATTGTGCAGAGCAAAATGCGTATAGGCGCGCTGCGGCCGGCTCGAGGCGATCACCATATTATTGCCGTCGAGCAGCAGGACTTCCGTCTTTTCGGCTATCTGCGGCGGCAGGTTGGCTTCCTTCTCGACGATGGCCGTGCCTTGGCCCTGCCAGTCGAAATAGACGCCGAGCGTGCCGACCAGCGCGCCATCGCTGCGACCGCCTTCGCGGATGCCGGTGGCATAGACGAGCACGTCGCGATCGTCATGCAGGGCGCTGCGCCTGACTTCGTCGACGACATAATCGTCACCGCTTTTGCATTCGCGCGCCGCCTTGAACCAGGCTTCGGTGGCAAGATTGCAATCCTTCGTCTTGCGCTGGTGTTTCGGGTTGGCCGAAGCGACGACCCGTCCCTTGGCATCGGTCATGACAAGATCGAGATAGACGGTATAGAAGCGGTTGATCACTCCGAGCCTCTCGGCGGCATGGGAAAAGGCGTCCGCCGAAGGCTGCGCAAGCGCGCCCCAGAGCGCCGAATCCGTTGCCCACCAGCGCACATCCGCGGTGCGCTCGAACAGGTTGCGGACGATGAACTGCACCAGCGTCTGGGCCAGATCGATGAGCCGCGCGCCTTCCATTTCCTCGACCAGCGCATCGGCCATCGACCGGCCGAGACCGATCCGGGTCAGCACGTTTTCCTGAAAGCGGTCGGCAATGTCGGCAGCGCCCTGCGCCAGCCGCTGCACTTCATTGGCAACGACGGCAAAGCCCTTACCGCTTTCGCCGGCCCGCGCTGCCTCGATCAGCGCGTTGATCGCCAGAAGCCTGATCTGCCGCACGACATGGGTATTATCGGCGCTGAACTGTTCCAGATCCGATCCGATGCTCTCGGTGATCAGCCGCATCGAACGGGGCGTGGCGAGTTCTGGTGAGAAGGAGGCTGATTTGGCCGCTGTCTGTGTCATGGCAACATCCGGGGTGAAAAAGGAACCGTTTCAAAAATCAATGTCATGCGAACCGCAAAGCGGCGGCCAAACTTGCTACTGATAGGAAAGATAATTAATTGAGATTAAAATATCAGTTAAAGAAGTCAGGCGAGAAAACCCCGACTTCACGCCATTTTTGGGTTTAATCTGGTTAATTTGCGGGCTTGTCTGTCGGCCAGTGAAGTGCAAGGTTGGTTGCAGCGATTCATTCGGTGACATTCGTAGTCACGGAGCTTTCCGGTCGCAGTTCTCCATCGCCCTGTTCAGCATCGATACGTTAGTCAATCGCATGGCATTTGCCGACCCTGATCCGCTTCGCGGCATTGTCCTGAAAATCTGTTCCGTCACCGTATTCGTCGGCATGCAGACCTGCATCAAGCTTGCCGGTGCCGGCATTCCGGCAGGCCAGATCAGCTTCCACCGCTCCGCCTTCGCCATCCTGCCGATCATGCTCTATCTCGGCTGGCGGGGCGAATTGCGCCAGGCGCTGCAGACCGAAAACCCGTTCGGCCACGTCAAGCGCGCGCTTCTCGGCGTATTTGCCATGGGCGCCGGATTCTACGGCCTCGTGCATCTGCCGCTGCCGGATTCGATCGCCATCGGCTACGCCATGCCGCTGATTGCCGTTGTGTTCGCCGCGGTCTTTCTCGGCGAAACGGTCCGGCTTTACCGCTGGACGGCTGTCGTGGTCGGCATGATCGGGGTGCTGATCATCTCGCTGCCGAAGCTCAGCCTGTTTGGCGACAGCAGCATGGGATCCGAACAGGCCTTCGGTGCGATTGCCGTGCTTGTCGCCGCCATGCTCGGCGCCGCCGCCATGCTGCAGGTTCGCCAACTGGTGCGGGTGGAAAAGACATCGACGATCGTGCTGTTCTTTTCCGTCATCGCCGCGCTTCTGTCGGCCTGCACTTGGTTTTTCGGCTGGGTCGAGCTGTCCTGGACCGCGCTCGGCCTCCTGGCGATTGCCGGCTTCTGCGGCGGGTTGGGACAGATCCTGCTGACCGAGAGCTATCGCTTCGCCGATGTCTCGACGATCGCCCCGTTCGAATACTGTTCGATCATCATGGGCTCGGTGATCGCCTATATCCTGTTTGACGATGTCCCGACCTCGACCACGCTGATCGGGGCCGCGATCGTCGTCGGCGCAGGGATCTTCATCATCTTCCGCGAGCACCAGCTGGGCCTCGAGCGCCGCGCGGCACGCAAGGCCTCAACCCCGTAGGGCTGATCTGCCTGCCTGTCAGCGCGGCCGCTCGTCCGGGTCCGGCGTGTTTGGCGAGCCGGTGACGTCGGTGCCCTGCATCGGCAGGGCGACGGCGAGGAAGTCGGTCTTGTCGGCCTGGTTGCCGCTGTCGGGCCGGCGCGAAATACGCCAGCCGGCATAGCTCGCATAAAGTGCAAACGCCGTCGCGAGGAACCAGATCAGTGCACCCGGGCCAAGCCATTGCATCAACGAGCCCGCCATCACGGGTCCGGTGACGGTGCCGAGACCGTAGAGGATCATGATGGCGCTCGACAGCGTGACATATTCATCCGGCTCGGCCAGGTCATTGGCATGGGCGACGTTCAGCGAATAGACCGGATAGAGAACGGTGCCGATGAAGAAGCCGGCGATATAGACCGCGATAGCATTGTCGGCGTCGAACATCGTCATCATCAGGCAGGCCAGGACGCCGAAGACGCCGGCCCCGATCATCACCAGTCGACGATCGATCCGGTCCGACAGGCGGCCGATCGGCACCTGCGATATCGCGCCGCCGGCGAGAAGGGCGGCGAGCAGCGTCGCGCCTTCCGTCGTGTTCATGCCGATATTCTGCGAGTAGACGCCGCCCAGGCTGCCCCAGGTGCCGGACAGCGCGCCGGACAGCAGCGAACCGAAGAAGGCCAGCGGCGAACGGCGATAGAGCCGCTTCAGGTCGAACTTGGCCTCGGCAATCGGGGTCGGCGACTGGGCCGTCGACAGGGCCACCGGAAACAGCGCCAGCGAGAAGATCAGCGCGCAGACCATGAACAGTTCCGGTCCATCGGGGTTACCGAGCGGCACGATGTACTGGCCACCGATCGAGCCGACGAGGCAGGTGACCATGTAGACTGAAAACAGCGCGCCGCGATTGGCATTGTTGACCCGTTCGTTTAGCCAGCTTTCGATCAGGAGATAGGCGCCGGCGATGGCGAAACCGGACAGGCCGCGGAAGATCATCCAGGCCCACCATTCGACAACCAGCGCGCAGAGCAGGATGGACACGGTGAGCAGGGTGATCAGCGCGCCGAACACCCGCACATGCCCGACGCGGCGCACGAAGATCGGCGTGACGACGCACGAGACCGTGAAGCCGAACGTATAGCCGGTGGCGATGACGGAAATGGTGAAGGTGGACCAGCCCTCGCTGATCGAGCGGATCGGCAGCATGAACCCCATCAGCCCGAACCCCGCCATCATCAGCAGAGTCGAGAACATCAGGGTGGCGATCGAGGCGAGGCTGTTGATCAATGGGGTACCTATCCAGCGTGGGAAAACGGACTCTGCCAATATTCGGTCTTGCGTGAACTGTCGATTGCGACGTGTAGCGGCGCAAAGCTTCTACGTCGTTTCACGTATTGTCATAACGGCGCGGCAATAATTGATTGAAAAGCCGACACGAATTCATTTACGGTAATATAAATTCCCGGGCGGTGAACGTGACGTGCGGGGAATTCTTTAACGCCACAGGGGTTCCATGCGTTTTGAACAAACTCCAATGCTGCGGCGCGCTGTTCCTTGTCGAGCCGCGACCGATGCATTGTGCCGATATGGTTCACGTATGGACTGGCTGGACCGGAGCCATGGCGAGCGGATCCGTGAAGCATCGGCTGCTGGAGATTGCCGATGGCTTTGAAGGTTGAAGACGTGACGGGCCATCCCGGCTTTATCGAGGCATTGCAGGGATTTGCCGCCACGCTTCGAGCGCAGTTCGATGAAAGCCCGCGCCTGTCACGCATGCTGGCGTCGCATCAGCGGTGGCTCTTGAGCCAGGCTGCCTTTGCCCTGCAGCTCGAATACGATGCCAATCAGCCTGGCAGCGGCCTGACCACCACCAATCTGCGCGAGATCATCACCTCCAGCAATGCGGCGAGCCGCAATACCGTACTCAATTTCCTCGACCAGTTGCTCAGCTATCGCTTCTTGCGCATCGCCGGCGAAAGCAATCGTCGTCCACGCCGCTATGAGGCAACCGAAATTTCCCATGCGGCGATGTATCGCTGGGTTCTGGCCAATCTGTCTGTCCTCGATCGCCTTGACGGCGCGGGGCGCGTGGCGCGGCTGATCGAAGAACCCGCGCTGATGCACAAGATACAGCCGCAGATCGCCAGGCGGGCCTGCCTTGATCCGCGCTGGCTCGAGCCGCCGCCGCGTGTGGCGCTGTTTTTATGGACCGAAGCCGGCGGCCTGGTGATGGACGATCTGATCCGCCGGGCGATCCATCTAGCGCCGGGTGCCGACGGTTACGACATCGGTCGCATAGACGCCCGGGTGATGGCTGAGCAGTTCATGATCTCGAGAACGCACCTCCAGCGCCTGGTGCGCCGCGCCGTCGAGACCGGTTGCCTCGCCTGGTCGGACAAAGCCAACAGCCGGTATCTGCTGAAAGCTGATTTTCTGGCGGAATATTGCGGCTGGCAGGCGGTGAAATTTTCGATCGTCGATCACGCCTACGAGATGATCTGCGGACCGGCCCGTCTGGAAAACCCGGAACCGCATCTGGCGGCGGTCTGCGAGGCATGAGCCTGCGAGCACAGGTTTACCGCAATGCCTGAAAGGCCGGGCGATTTCGCCGCGGGCCTCATCCTGTGTCTGGCTGTGCTTAAGCTACCGGATCAATCAGAAAGCCAACGGCTGAACCGCCGGACGTTCGCCGCGTGACAGAGATGCCTGACGCTGGCGGGCGGCGTGGGAATATTCGGCCGAGGCGTTGACGGCGTGGCCGATCTGATGGACGACCTGACGCAGGCTGCGGACGGGATGGAAGGATAGGGTCATGACTGGTCCTCTGCTGTGAATGCATGTCAGCTTCAAGAGCCATATTAGTTCATAGATGAACCGTTTGTGCAATGCACAAATCAACGACCCTGCTATGCGCTTTGCGCAAGAAAGCCCGCATAGAGCGCACATGCGCGTGCGCTGAAATCGAGAGAAGAGCACAAGCAAGGTGATCGAATGCCATGCGGCATGATCTTCGCGTCAGACCTGATGCGCGATGTAACGATTGATTGCAGCGCCGATGGGCTCAGGCGCGGAAATCGGCAAACACGGTTGCCGGGCGGGCGATGCGGCCATTGCGATCGGAGAACCGGGCACTTAGCTGCTCGCAGGCGGCAAGCGCCGCGCCGCGGTGATAGGGATTGCTTGTCCGAGCATATTCACCGGCGAGACGCACGGTTTCAAACTTGCAATGGATAGGGCGTGTGCGAAGGCTCACGATGAAATTCCTTGTTAAGCACGTCCTCCCTTTCAAGCATCAGATATCGCAGTGCAGCATAGATTCGGCAAGATCGCCAAGCGCGTTGCTGCATTGCGTTGAACGCATGGCTGATTTCATATTTCTTTAATAATGGCGCATTTTTAATCAGCGTCGCCGGTATTCATCCGTGCGGAAAACGCCAAAAGATCCTGCCAGGCCAATGCCTTGCTGGCCGGCGCGGTCAACAGCTCCTGCGGATGCAGTGTTGCCATGGATTGAACCGCATGGCCGCCGGCACCAAGCGAGCGCCACTGGCCGCGCAGCGCATGGATCGTGCCGCTCTCGCCAAAAAAGAATCGCGCGGCGAAATTTCCAAGCACCAAAACCTGTTTCGGCGCGGCGAGTGCAATCTGCCGTTCGATGAAAGGCCGGCAGATCGCGCATTCCGGAACGGACGGCATGCGGTCGCCGGGCGGGCGCCACGGGATGATCGTGGAGATCGTCACGGTCTCGCGGGTCTGGCCGATGGCGGCGAGCATTCGGTCGAGCATCAGGCCCGCACGGCCGGAAAAGGCCTGCCCCTCGCGATCGTCATCGGCGTTGGGCATCGGTCCGATCAGCATGATCCCGGATGCGGACCCGCCGCTTGCCGTGATGGTCGAGCGGGCGCTGGTCTTGAGATTGCAGCTGGCAAAGCTTTCGATCGCCGTCTTCAGTTCGGCCAGCGAGCGCGCGCTTTCAGCCGCAAAGCGGGCTTCCGCCACGGCGTTTTCGTCGGGAATGGCGGGCAGGGCGGACGACAGAGACGGGGCCGGCCGCGCCGCCTGGCGTTCATTCGCGGATGTTCCGCGCTGTGCCTGCGCAGCGGAGGCCGCTTGCGGCTCGGGTGCCGCCCGCACGGTCTGCCGTGCCGCCTTCTCTGCGGTAAAGGCGGCAATCCTGTCGATCGGCGCGTCTTCGACCAGCCACTCGACCCCCGCTTCCGCATGAAAATGCAAAAGCGCGGCCAGTTCGGCATGCGTCATGTCACGGGCTTGGATCATGGCTTTGTTCTAGCCTTGCCCGCCGTCCTAATGCAAACCGATTCCGCACCCGTAAGCCTGTCGCCAGCCTTTGGCCTCAGGCTGTCCACTGACTGATGTCGTCGCGCTCGCCGATCAGCGCCAGCCCATGGGCAATCGACACCAGTTCACCGCCGGTCTCGATCTTGTCGGCGGCGAAGCGCCGCTTGAAGATGTCGCGCACGGCGGGAACGAAAGACGTGCCGCCGGTGAGGAAGACCTTGTCGATCTCGCCGGCCGTCGTCTTTGTCTCGGCGAGCAACTGGTCGAGGGCCGCCTCCATGCGTGTCAGGTCCTCGGCGATCCAAGTTTCGAACTCGGCGCGGGTGACCCGCTTTTCCCCGGCCTTGCCGAGAGGTGAGAAGCGGAACTCCGCTTCGTCGGCCGACGACAGCGCCATCTTGGTCGCCGAGACCGCCTGATAGAGCGGGTAGCCCTCGTCATGTTCGATCAGTTCGATGAACAGCTCGAGCTTGTCCGGCTCGACGGCCTGGCGCACCAGCGACTGCAGATCGGTGAATTCCTTCATCGTCTTGAACACCGACAACTGGTTCCAGCGCGAGAACGACAGATAATAGTTGCTCGGCACGTCGAGCAGTTTGCCGAAGCTCTTGAACTGGCTACCCTTGCCGATTTCCGGCGCGACCAGATGATCGATGATGCGCGCATCGAACTGGTCACCGGCAATGCCGACGCCGGAATGGCCGATCGGCCGGGCCGACAGCTTGCCGCCATGGGTTTCAAACCGCACCAGCGAGAAGTCGGTCGTGCCGCCGCCGAAATCGGCGACGAGTACAGTGGCGTCCTGCTTCAGGTTCTGGGCGAAGTAGAAGGCGGCTGCGACCGGCTCGTAGACATAATGGATCTCGGGAAAGCCGAGCCGCGTCAGGGCTTCGTTGTAGCGGGTGGTGGCGAGCGCCGGATCGGCGCTGGCGCCGGCAAAATGCACCGGCCGTCCGGCCACCAGCCGCCTCGCGTCACTTGGCCAGCCATCGCCGGCATAGGCTTCGAGGCGCTTGAGGAAAACCTCCATCAGGTCTTCGAACTGGAAGCGCCGCGCATGCACCAGCGTGCCCTGGAACACCGCAGATGCGGCAAAGGTCTTGATCGACTGCAGGAAGCGACATTCGCCGGGATTGTCGATGAAGGTGCGGATGGCGGCCTGTCCGGCCTCGACCTTCAGCGCGCCGGCACCGAGCTGGCGGTCCTTGAGGAAGGAGAGCGCCGTGCGCATGCTGTCGGACGTGCCGGCCGGCGAAGTATAGCGGATCGAATGGGTCTCTTCGCGGTTTTCGGCCTGCGCGATTACCGTATTGGTCGTGCCGAAATCGAGCCCAAGCGCGTGTGCCATGGCCGCCGCTCCCTTCATGGTGATGCTGTCAGAGAATGCCGGTCAGGCCGGCACATGGCCCGGACGTCTGGCCGGGCACGGGAAAGCGCGCCTGATGCCACAGGGGTAGCCGAAGGGCAAGCGAAAATGCTGCATTGCGAGAGGGTAGGGCCTATCTCAGCCGCCGGACGAACAGGAGGGCAGCAACGCCGATGGCTGCCAGGATCGCGCCGCGCAGGATCCATGGCGTCTGGTTGATCATGAAACTGGAGGCCGGGTAGGGGAAGACGCCGGTTCCCTGGCCGATCCAGATCAGGCCGATCAGTACGGCGAGCACTGAGATGACCTGCAATACGATACGAATGACGGCCATGACAGGATCCTCTGCAGCAATATGGGGCCGGATATGCATAGCAATGACGCGGCTGAGACGCCAGAGGGTCACCGACCGACGCGAGAATGTTGCGGGCGACGGGTGGCCATCAAACGCAGCGACAATCAACCGGTTTCGGCATAGGCGGGCAGGGTTGTGCCATGTCCGCCTATGCCTGAGAGGCGCTTAGTTGGATTTCGCCGCGCCGCCGTCGACGCGCAACATCGTGCCGGTGATGTAGCTGGCCTGGGCCGAGCACAGGAAGGCGCCGGCTGCGGCGAATTCCTCGACGGTGCCCAGTCGCTGGGCCGGGATCGACTTGACTGAAGCGCTGCGGATTTCCTCCAGCGACTTGCCGCTGCGCTTGGCATTGGCGCCGTCGAGTTCATCGATGCGGTCGGTGTGGATCCGGCCAGGCAGCAGCATGTTGGCCGTCACGCCATATGAGGCGACCTCCGACGAGAGCGTCTTGTTCCAGCCGACGAGCGCGCCGCGCAACGTGTTGGACAGCGCAAGGTTGGGGATGGGCTCGAACACGCCCGACGAGGCGACGGTCAAGATGCGGCCGAAGCCTTGCGTCTTCATCAGCGGCACCAGCGCATTGGTCAGCGTGATGACGCGCACGACCATCGACTGGAAGAAATTGTAGAGCTTTTCCGCATCCATGTCCTCGACCGTGCCGGGGGTCGGCCCGCCAGTATTGTTGACCAGGATGTCGATGCCGCCGAGGGTGTGATGAACGGCTGCCAGCATGGTGTCGACGAAATGCGCGTCGGCGAGATCGGCCACGACATAATCCGCCTTGCCGCCGGCAGCCACGATCGCCGCGACATTGGCCTTCAGCTTCTCTTCAGTGCGACCGCAGATCAGCACATGCACGCCTTCAGCCGCAAGTGCCTTGGCGATGCCGAGGCCAAGGCCGCGCGAGGCGGCGAGTACGAGGGCGCGTTTTTCGGCAATACCGAGATCCATGGCGATGTCCTTGTCTGATGCAAATGTGGTCTAAGGCAAATGTTTCGTGCGCAGTCTATCGAGCGATGATGCCGGACGGAAGCCTGACCTCCGTCGGCAGTCGTAAATCAAAACGGCACCTTGCCCGGATTAAACAGGCCGTCCGGATCGAGCAAGGTCTTGAACTGCCGCGCCAGTGCCTGTTTTCCCGGGTCTGCGTGTTCGAGATAGGCCCGGTGCTTGTCCAGCCCGACGCCGTGTTCGGCGGAAAAACTGCCGCCGCAGGCGGTGATCCCGGCATAGACGGCGTCTTCCACATCATGCTTGATGTCGGGCGAAAGAGGACCGGGCGTGGCCAGCGCGATATGTAGATTGCCATCGGCAATATGACCGTAGACATAGGCGTCGTAGCCGCTTCCGATCGACCGAAGGCGGTGGGCGAGTTCGGCGACATAGTGATCGACGAGCGTCGGCGGCAGGGAGACGTCGAAAGACGGAGCCTGCGGAAAAGCCGAAAAATAGAAGCCGGAGTCTTCGCGCAGGTCCCAGAAACGCCGCGCCTGCTCCGACGATTGGGCGACGATGCCGCCCTTGATATCCGCCGCGTCCCAGATTGCCGCGAGTTCTTCTTCGAGAAGCGAGGTTGCGTGGTCCGCGCTCTGCGCCGATATTTCGACGAGGAGCAATGAGGCACCGCCTTCGAGCCATGAGAGGTCGAAACCCTTCAGCTGTGCATGGTCGCGCGCATAGTGCGGCCACATCATTTCGGCTGCTTCGAGCAAGAGGGACGGATGGCGTCGCAGGTGCGCCGCGATCTCGAGCGCACGGCCGGCATTCGTAACGCCGAGAAGGGCCACCGCCCGATGCGGCCGTATTGGCTCCACCTTCATCACCACCCGCGTCACGAAACCGAAGGCGCCTTCGCCGCCGATGAAGATCTGCTTGATGTCGGGGCCGGCCGACACCTTCACCACCCGCGTCATGTCCGACAGGATTTCGCCCGAGGGCAGGACGGCTTCGAGGCCGAGGATCTGATGGCGCATCACGCCATTGCGGAAGGCGAGAATGCCGCCGGCATTGGTCGAGACCATGCCGCCGATGGTGGCGGATCCTCGCGAACCGAGATCGATGCCGGTGGTCAAGCCATGCGGCGCGAGTGCGGCCTGCAACCCTTCCAAGGTCACCCCGGCTTCGACCTCGACGGTCTCTTCATCGACATGGATGGCAATGACGCGGTTGAGCCGGGCGCTGGAAAGGATGACATCTCCATGCCGGCTGACGCCGCCGCCGACCAACCCGCTGAGGCCTCCTTGCGGAACGATCGCGACATGGTTTGCCCGGCACCATGAAATCAGTGCCGCCGCCGCAGCCGTCGAAGCAGGCTGCGCCACGACGCCGGCGGCCAGATTTGTCGGATCCTCGCCGGGATGGCGGCCGGCCACCGCGTCCGGACCGAGGATGCGCAGATCCGGGTGCAGCCCATCGAGTGCGCGGGCGATATCATGGGGAGAGAGGGGCGGATGTGATGCCATGGGAGAAGCCTGGAAATGTCTTTCGGCTTCTTCGCCGGAAAGACGGATCGCCGCAAGTGACGACGTTCGCTTTCCTCGCTCAAAGTTCCGCTGGAAAGCCCGGTGCGCGCAGGTCCGTGCCGGTGGCGTCTTCGAGCAGCTTGACCACCTGCGACGACCAGGCGTCGCCGCCATAGGTGGAGCGGGCGCGGATGAAGGTCTGCAGGGCGTGGCTGGCAAGGTCGAGCGGCACGCCGAATTCGCGGCCGAAGCCGAGCGCGAAGCCGAGATCCTTGACGGCGAGGTCCATGGTGAAGTTGATATTGTAGCTGCCGTTCAGGATCACCTGGCCCTCGGTTTCGTGCACGAAACTGTTGCCCGAGGACGCCTTGATGATGTTGAAGGCGTCGGTCAGGTCGATGCCGCCTTTCTTGGCGAGCATCAGCGCCTCGCCGGTGGCGATCAGGTGGATGAAGGCGAGCATATTGGTGATCACCTTGATCACCGAGGCCTTGCCGAGCGGGCCGGCGCGGAAGATCCTGTTGCCCATGGCTTCGAAGGCCGGCAGATGCAAGGCATGCAGGTCGGCGTCGCCGCCGGTGATCACCGTGATCTCGCCGGAAGCGGCCAGATGCACGCCGCCCGTCACCGGCGCCTCAAGCATGCGAACGCCACGATCGGCGGCGATCTTGCCGAGCCGCAGCACTTCCTGCTCGTCGAGTGTCGACATCTCGATCCAGGTCCCGCCCGGTTTCAGCCCGGCAAGGATGCCGCGCTCGCCGGTCAGCACGCGCTCGCTGACCCGTGGTGAGGGCAGGCAGGTGATCACGGCATCGACCGCTTGCGCCACAGCCTGCGGATCGTCCGCCCAGCGGGCGCCGTTGGCGAGAAGATCTTTTGCATTGCCCGGGTCGAGATCGTGGACCGTGACGTCAAATCCGTCCCTGACCAGGCTGCCCGCCAGATGCCGGCCGAGATGGCCGAGACCGATGAAGCCGTATGTGATGGCCATGTCCTGCTTGTCCCCTGTGGCGTTTGGTAGAGAGTGCGACAAAGCGAAGGCGCGTTCAAAGGCAGATTTTGGCAGGCGACGCGATGTGGCGCAGGCAGAACAGGCGGGCGCGTTTTTTCTGCGTGGGCGACGGGTTGCAGGTGCCCGAAGAGGTCTCCGCGATTGTCATCAGACCTGGAGCCGTTCGTCAGTTTTGATGATGGGGGTGCTTGCGCAATGCCTCTATCGCTCCGGACAGCACGGTATACACGGCCGGATCCTGGCAATGGGCGACATTGAAGCGCATGAAGGCGCCGGCCGATTGCGTCACGCTGAAGACATTGCCGGGCGCAAGGACCACGCCTTTTGCCAGGGCCGACTGCGCCAGTTCGGCCGAATCCACCGCGTCCGGCAGCCGGCACCAGAGGTAGAAACCGCCGCGCGGCATGTGCCATGGCGCAATGCCGAGATGCTGCAAACGCTCGGCTGTCTGTCGCCGCGCGCGCACCAGCTTCTGGCGCAGGTCTTCCATGTGTTTGCGATAGCTGCCGCCGGCAAGCACGTCGAGGATCAGGGCCGCAGCCACCGGGCTAGGTCCGCCGAAATTGGTGGCAACCTGCAGGTCCACAAGCGCCTCGATCCAGTCCGGTCGGCAAGCAATGTAGCCGCAACGCACCGACGACGACAGGGTCTTGGAAAAACTGCCGATGCGGATGACGCGGTTCAAGCCGTCGAGCGCCGCCAGCCGCGACGATGGCTCGGGCTCGAAATCGGCAAAGATATCGTCTTCGATGATCGTCAGATCGTGAAGTGCTGCCGCGTTCAGCAGGCGGTGTGCGACCTGGGGCGACAGCGTCGCCCCGGTCGGATTGTGCAGGGCAGAATTGGTGATGTAGAGGCGCGGCTTCTCGGCGGCAAGCACGGCCTCGAACGCGGCGACGTCGGGTCCGGTGGTCGTGTAGGGCACGCCGACGATCTTGACCCGATGGGCGCGCAGCAGTGCCTGGAAGTTGAAGTAACAGGGATCGTCGATCAGCACGGTATCGCCGGGGCGCAGCAGGAAACGACACAACAGGTCGAGCGCCTGGGTGCCGGAGCCGGTCAGCAGCAGCTGGTCGGGCGACGCCTGAATGCCGTCTTCGGCAAAACGGGACAGCAGCAGCCGGCGCAGCGCAAGCGGACCACGCGTATTGCCGTAGTCCGATAGCAGGGCGTCATCGGCGCGCGACAGGCTGCGCAGCGCGCGCCGGAGTGCCGTGTTCGGCATCCATGCCGCCGGCAGCCAGCCGCAGCCAGGCTTCAGCACCGCGGCATCGGCGTCGAGGGATTGGCGTGAAACCCAGAACGGATCGACCGCCCGGTCGAGCGGTGCCGCGGCCTCGGCGAGCTTCAGCGGCGCCATTGCGCTGGTCGAGGCGCTGGTCGAGACATAAAAGCCCGAGCCGCGTTGCGCCCGGATCAGGCCTTCCGCCGCCAGGCGGTCATAAGCCTCGACCACGGTGGAGGGTGAAACGCCCATTGTGCCGGCAAGGCTGCGGATGGAGGGCAGGCGGTCGCCGGGACCGAGCACGCGACCGGCGATCCTTTGCCGGATGGCGGCCATCACCTCGCCGGTGCGCGTCTTGCTGTCCATGCTGGATGTTCCTCGACAAGGATAATCTGTATTGAGAATTGACCAGTACAGTTTTGCCAAATTGTATTGAACTGTTTCTGTTTTCGCCAGCGCGCTCGACCTAGGACGGGTGCAGAAAGCGAGGACAAATGAAAACATCCATGGACGGCTGGGGCAGTGGTCTGCTCGGCGTGCTGATTTTCAGCGGATCACTGCCGGCGACCCGCATTGCGGTCGGCGGCTTTTCACCGCTGTTCCTAACTTCGGCCCGCGCCGTGATCGCAGCCCTTCTGGCCGCGGCCTTGCTGATCCTCTGGCGCCAGAAGCGGCCCGCGCGCCAGGACCTCGTCTCGCTCGCCATCGTTGCGCTCGGCGTTGTCATCGGTTTTCCGCTGTTGACCGCCTTGGCGCTGCAGACCATCACCGCGGCGCATTCAGTGGTTTTTGTCGGTCTGCTGCCGCTGATGACGGCAATTTTTGCGGTCATGCGCGGCGGCGAACGGCCGAAGCCGCTGTTCTGGCTGTTTTCCGGCCTCGGCAGCGTGATCGTTGCCGGTTTCGCCTTGGCAACCGGTGGTGCTGCGTCGAGCCTGGGCGATCTCATGATGATCGCAGCCATTGTGCTCTGCGGACTTGGCTATGCCGAAGGCGCCAAACTGTCGCGACGGCTCGGCGGTTGGCAGGTGATCTCCTGGGCTTTGCTGCTGTCGCTGCCGGTGATGCTGGCGCTTGCCTTGCTGACCTTGCCCGGTTCCTGGCAGACGATCACCATGCCGGCATGGCTTGGGCTCGCCTATGTCTCGGTGTTCAGCATGCTGGTCGGTTTTGTCTTCTGGTATCGCGGCCTGGCGCTCGGAGGCATCGCCGCCGTCGGCCAACTGCAATTGCTGCAGCCGTTTTTCGGCCTGGCCCTTGCCGCCGTGCTGCTGCACGAGCCGGTGAGTTTCGGCATGGTCGCCAGCACGGCTGCAATCGTGCTGTGTGTTGCCGGCGCGAAACGCTTCGCCAGGTAAGGCGGCGGCCAGTCAGGCAGATCCGCCACGCCAGCGCGCCGGTTTCCACGATTGACGCTTACGTGCACGTCAGATATTCTTGTCCTTCACAGCACCCTGCCGGAATTTGCGCCTGTGGTGTCGCGCTTCGGCTCGACAATCTGGTTGGGTTTTGTCAAGGAGGTAGGCGCAAAGAACCGCCGCGCGGAGGAATGACGATGAGCACTGAGATGGAACTGCCGGAACGCGAAAGCATGGAATTCGACGTCGTGATCGTCGGCGCCGGCCCGGCCGGCCTGTCGGCCGCGATCCGGCTGAAACAGGTCAATCCGGACCTGACCGTCGTCGTGCTGGAAAAGGGTGCCGAAGTCGGTGCGCATATCCTGTCGGGCGCCGTGGTCGATCCGATCGGCATCGACAAGCTGCTGCCCGACTGGCGCAATGAGGCCGATCATCCGTTCAAGACCCCGGTTACGGACGACCAGTTCCTGCTGCTCGGACCGGCCGGCTCCGTCCGCCTGCCGAATTTTGCCATGCCACCGCTGATGAACAATCACGGCAACTACATCGTTTCGCTCGGCAATGTCTGTCGATGGCTCGCCACCCATGCCGAAGCGCTGGGTGTCGAGATCTATCCGGGCTTTGCCGCAACCGAAGTGCTCTACAATGACGAAGGTGCCGTGATTGGCGTGGCCACCGGCGACATGGGCATCGAGAAGAACGGCGAGCCGGGTCCGGCCTATACCCGCGGCATGGAACTCATCGGCAAATATGTGCTGATCGGCGAGGGCGTGCGCGGATCGCTGGCCAAGCAGCTGATCGAAAAGTTCGACCTGTCGAAGGACAGCGACGTGCAGAAATACGGGATTGGTCTGAAGGAACTCTGGCAGGTCAAGCCCGAGCATCACAAGCCGGGCCTCGTGCAGCACTCCTTCGGCTGGCCGCTCGGCATGAAGACCGGTGGCGGTTCCTTCCTCTACCATCTCGAAGACAACATGGTCGCCGTCGGTTTCGTCGTGCACCTGAACTACAAGAACCCCTATCTTTATCCCTTCGAGGAATTCCAGCGCTTCAAGACCCATCCGGCGATCGCCAAGACCTTCGAAGGCGGCAAGCGCCTGTCCTACGGCGCCCGGGCGATCACCGAGGGCGGTTACCAGTCGGTGCCGAAGCTCTCCTTCCCCGGCGGCGCGCTGATCGGCTGTTCCGCCGGTCTCGTCAACGTGCCGCGCATCAAGGGCAGCCACAATGCCGTGCTGTCGGGCATGCTCGCGGCCGACAAGATTGCCGATGCCATCGCCAATGGCCGCGCCAATGACGAGCCGATCGAGATCGAGAACGAATGGCGCTCGACCGATATCGGCCGCGACCTCAAGCGCGTCCGCAACGTCAAGCCGCTGTGGTCGAAGCTCGGTACCGCGCTCGGCGTCGCGCTCGGCGGCCTCGACATGTGGATCAACCAGATCTTCGGCACCTCACCCTTCACCCTGAAGCACGGCAAGACCGACGCCCAGTCGCTGGAGCCGGCAGCCAAGCACAAGCCGATCGCCTATCCGAAACCGGATGGCGTCCTGACCTTCGACCGCCTGTCCTCGGTCTTCCTGTCCAACACCAACCACGAGGAGGACCAGCCGGTCCATCTCAAGGTCAAGGACATGGACCTGCAGAAGGCTTCGGAGCTCGGCGTCTATGCCGGCCCCTCGACCCGCTACTGTCCGGCCGGCGTCTACGAATGGGTGGAAAAGGATGGCGAGGACGTCTTCGTCATCAACGCCCAGAACTGCGTGCACTGCAAGACCTGCGACATCAAGGACCCCAACCAGAACATCACCTGGGTGCCGCCGCAGGGCGGCGAGGGGCCGGTTTATCCGAATATGTAAGTGTCACGAAAGGGCCGCCAGTGTGCGGCCCTTCTTCGTATTGGGATGGCCCGGCATTTCAACAGAAGGCGTGGCACTGCGGCGCGTTGTCCAAGTGAAACCGCGCCCCATCTGCCACAATTATGACGCGGTTGTTAATCGCCTCATCTGCGACTTAACCCGTCATTAACCATAAATTTCCTAGGCTTCTCGGCAGAAGAATCATCTCCGAGGACCTTGATCCATGACCATTTCCCGCCGAAGCCTGCTGATCGGCCTGCCGCTTCTCCTCGCCGGCTGCCAGTCCATGCCCAACCAGCAGGCCATGTATGGCGACGTCACGACCGAGCCTTTTCCCCTGAAGAAGGTGCCGCTCGACAAGATCAAGCCGGAACTGCGCCGTCAGGAAGTGGCCTACGAGACTGCCTATTCGGCTGGAACGGTGGTGGTCGATACGCCCGGACGCCGCCTCTACTACGTGCTCGGTGACGGCCGCGCCATGCGCTACGGCATTGGTGTCGGCCGCAATGGTTATGCGCTGACCGGCAATGCCTATATCGGCCGCAAGGCGGAATGGCCGACATGGACGCCGACGCCGAACATGATCCGCCGGGATCCGGAAAAGAACCTGAAATATGCCGGCGGCCTGCCGGGCGGTCCGAACAATCCGCTCGGTGCCCGCGCCATGTATCTCTATCGCGGCGGCAACGACACGCTGTTCCGCCTGCACGGCACCAACCAGCCCTGGTCGATCGGCGAGGCCATGTCGTCGGGCTGCGTGCGCATGATGAACCACGACGTCATCGACCTCTATGCCCGCACCAGTGTCGGCGACAAGGTTGTCGTGCTGCAGGCGTGAGATCTACGCGCGCTTGCGCATCTGTGACGGGCTGACACCCGTCAGTCGCCGGAACATCGCGATGAAGGCGGACGGGTTGCTGTAGCCCAGCCGTTCCGCCACCTGGTGTACGCTTTCTCCCTCGTCCAGCAGCGCAAGGGCTGTCAGCAGCCTGAGGCGCTGGCGCCAGTCGTTGAACGACATGCCAAGCACTTCCTGGCAGCGGCGCGACAGCGTGCGCTCGGTGGTGCCGACGCGGCTTGCCCATTCGGCAGCCGAGCGTTTGTCTCCCGGCTGCTGCTGCAATTGGCTGAGGATCGGCCCGAGCAGGAGATCGGCAGTGATCGGCAGATATTGGGCAAAATAGGGCGCTGCCCGCACCTGATCGACGATCACCATGGCCAGCCGCAGGTCTTCCGGCGTGCGGGGATGGCGGATGCCACGCCGGTCGAAATCGGCAAGGACGGCTTTCAACAGGGCGCTCAGATCCAGCGTGCAGGGCTGCTGCGGCAGATCCGCGCAAAGTTCGGCGGCGACATGGGTCGTCACATACAGCACGTCCTGCGGATTGCTGGCGTCATGCTCGAAGCCCGGCGGGATCCAGATGGCGTATTGCGGCGGCGACAGGAAGCGCACGCCTTCGATACTGATCTGGGCGATCCCCTGCAGGGCGTAGTTCAGTTCGCCCCAGACCTGGCGCTTGAGCGGAAATCCGGTGCCGCCTTTGTAGCGAACAGTCCGGAAGGACACCGGCCGGGGTGGCTCGCCGTCAATCCCTTCATGCGCATAGAGCATGGCCGTTCTCCGCAAGTTTGTGTCCTAAATTCACTATATAACGAAATCAGGACGCCTGCTAGAGGAGGGGACGACGATCGCCGCCATCACGGCGTGCGATCCTGAAGGTGAAGGCGCGCAGGATGACAACGTCAGTTCAGACGACCGACCGGATGAGCCATGGCTTCGTAATGGCTCTGATCCCACTGCTGACCATGTTGATATGGGCAGGCAATACGATCGTCACGAAGGCTTCGGCCGGGTTGATCGAACCGGCCTCGATCGCATTTTATCGCTGGTTGATTGCCCTCGTGCTGCTGACGCCTTTCGTTCTCCGTGGCCTTTGGGCCAATCGCCGGCTGGCCATCCGGTTCTGGCCGAAACTGGCCGTGCTTGGCATGCTGGGCATGGTGATCTACCAGAGCCTCGCCTATGAGGCGGCCAAGACCACGACGGCGCTCAACATGGGGCTTCTGGCAGCGCTGATGCCGCTGATTTCCATTCTTCTCGCGTCGGCATTTGCCGGCGAGCGCCTGTCAAGATCGCGCATCCTGGGTGGAGTTTTGTCACTGCTGGGCGTGATCTATCTGATTTCCCATGGTGACCCGGTTCGGCTCCTGGTGGGCGGCCTGCATATCGGCGACGCGCTGATGATCGTCGCCATTGTTGCCAATTCCTTCTATGGCGTTTTGCTCAAGCGCTGGGCCGTGCCGCTGCCGATGTGGCAGCAGATCTGGTGTCAGATTGCCGTGGCCACGGCTTTCCTCCTGCCACTCTGGCTGCTCAGCGACATCAGTCCGGTGACGGCGGACAACCTGCCGCTGGTCCTGTTCGCCGCCATTCCGACATCGCTTCTGGCGCCGTTCTGCTGGATGATTGCCGTGCGAGACCTCGGCGCGGCGCGCAGTGCGCTCTACATCAACCTGCTGCCGCTGCTGGTGGCGGCGCTGGCATGGTTACTGCTTGGCGAAACGCTGGCGTTTTTCCATCTGGTCGGCGGTGGCCTGGCGCTGGCCGGCGTGGCGATCGGCATGCGCCAGCCGTCCGCCCCGCGTGTTGCGGAGGCAGCGAACGATACGCGCGCTTGGCGATCAGAGGCGCCTTGAGACGATGCCGGTCGAAAGAAGCACGCCGATCCCGGTGATCAGGGCCGCCGCGATCGTTGCAAGGCCAAGGGGTTCCCCGAGAACAAGCGCACCACCGATTGCGGCCGCCACGGGTGACACCGCCGTGTAGGCGGCTGCCTGTGTGCTGCCGAGGCTGCGCACGGCCGTGCCATAGAGCAGGGTCGCGACCAGTCCGGAGAGGATGCCCTGTGTCACGATCTGCAGGCCGGTTTCCGCAAACGGCGCCGAAAACAGGTGGATCTCGACGAAGGGAGTAAACAGGAGGTTGAGGATCGTCGACCAGGCACAGATCAGCGCCGCTCCCTCGAAGGCCGAAAGCCCGGAGCGGCGGAAAGCGTGGGTGTAGACGGCCCAGAGCGTCGCGCCGACCGGCAGCACGGTGTAGCTGATCCACGACAGCGTTTCATCGCCGATATTGGCGACCAGCAGCACAAGCCCGCCGGCAAAAATCGCCGCCATGCCGATCTTGCGCATCATGTCGGGTCTTTCGTGCAGCAGCGCCATGCC
>ERZ1034375.111-NODE-111-length-24060-cov-3.352625_pt1 | contig 24060 bp, 21 predicted proteins | sample MGYA00520585_ERZ1034375 | MGnify/ENA primary metagenome ERZ1034375 (study PRJEB33736, sample SAMEA104288463) | Azolla filiculoides | biome: Urban; feature: water surface; material: ditch water | place: Netherlands | collected 2014 ... | reverse complement strand
CGGGCAAATTTTCTGGCAACCAGCCTGGCCGAAAAGGGTGCCGGCTTTGGAAATGCCGTCGAGATCCTGAACAAGGCCAGTGCTGCCGAGGCGCGTGCGACCGCTGCAGACAAGGCCGAGGGCACCGAGCCGCCGAAGGTCTACCGCGACTTCGAAGCGGTTTATCTGACCAACTTTGTCCAGTCGATGCTGCCGGATGACAGCGAGGAAGTTTATGGCAAGGGCAATGCCGGCGAGATGTGGAAGAGCATGATGGCCGAACAGATGGGTTCGGTGATCGCAGACTCCGGTGGCATCGGCATCGCCCAGCAGATGTATGACGAAGCACTTGCCCGTACCCGCGGTCAGGACACTGCCAATGCCAAGACGGACGAAGCTGATCGAAGCCGGGCTTTGAGCTGGGTGACCGATCTTGAACGGCGCACGCTCGGCGCCTCCGCCGAATCCAACTCCGCACAATAATTAGAATACTTTTTGAGGTGACATCATGGAAGTTGTTTCGAGCGAATACCGTGTGAAGACGATTCTTGGTCGTCTGGAACGCATTATCGACAATGAAAACGAACGGATCGGCAAGGATCGCGAATTCGATTTCAAGGTGTCGAATGCCCACAAGAGCCGTTGCCTCTATGAACTGACAATGCTGTTCAGGGAGACGGATCCGCGCGAAATCGCCGTCAACTACGTCGAGCAGATGCATTCGCTGAAGAAGAAGCTCGCCCTCAATGTCCGTCGCGTCGAAGCGCATATGAACGCTGTGCGCGCCGTTGCCGATCTCCTAAAGAATGCCGTGCGCGACGCCGACGGCGACGGTACCTATTCCCAGGAACAGTTCCTTCTGCATAGCGAGTTCTGATGGGAAAGATTCTGGCCGTTGGTTTGTGGGTCTGCATCGTCACGCTCGGCGCCGTCTACGGCGCCATCAGCCTGGCAACGGCCCCGGCTGGCCCCAGCGAAGAGGACCAGAAAGCTCCGCTTGAACTGGTCAAGGGCGAGCCGATCACCATTCCGGTCATTTCGGATGGTGGCGTGTCGGGCTACTTCCTCACCCGCGTTTCGTTCATGATGGACAAGGCGAAGATCACCGGCGTCGAGCTGCCGATGACCGAGCTGATGACCGACGAGCTGTTTACCCTTCTGATTGGCAACAAGATGGTCGATCTTGCCAATACCAAGGGATTTGACGTCGCTGTCTTCCGCGAGAAGATCAAGACCGACATGAATGCCCATCTCGGCGAGGGCTTCGTCAGCCAGGTCCTGATCGAACAGCTTGACTACGTCTCCAAGGAGGTTGCCCGCAAGGCAGCCGATGGCGACAGCCGCGGGCCTCTGGACGCGACCGTGATCGTCGAAGGCGAAAAGGTCGAGGAACCGGCGGCAGGTTCGGGCCACTGAGCCACCCGCACGCGCATTGGCCACAGATTGAAGACAGGAGGGTGCAATCCGGATTGCCCCTCCTGTTTTGCATCGCGCGAACCGATCTCGTTGCCGCAACTCTTGCAAAATGCCGCAATTTGACAGCATAGGACGGAGACAGGCAAACGGCGCCGGGTCGATGACGCTAGCTTGTCGAAACGTGAGGCGAGGGCGAGAGACAGTGACGACGGTGATTGATGGAAAGGCAGCGGCCGCATCGGTGGTCGAGGCGGTAACCTCTGCAGCAGCAGTCCTTGAACAGCGCGGCCATCGCAAACCCGGCCTTGCCGTCGTGATCGTCGGCAACGATCCGGCAAGCCACGCCTATGTCGGCGCGAAAAGCAAAATGGCCAAGCAATGTGGCTTCAATTCCATCCAGCATACATTGCCGGAAGACACGTCGCAGGACGACCTGATGGGGCTTGTCGCGTCGCTCAATGCCGACCCGAGCATTGACGGCATCCTGGTCCAGCTTCCGCTGCCCAAGCCGCTGAACTCCGATCCGGTGATCCAGTCGATCCTGCCGGAAAAGGATGTCGATGGCCTGCATGTCGTCAATGCCGGCAAGCTGGCGATCGGCGATACGAAAACCGGCCTGGTTTCCTGTACGCCCGCCGGCGCCATGATCCTGGTCCGCCAGGTGCACGGAGCTGATCTGTCCGGCCTCAATGCGCTAGTCATCGGCCGCTCCAATCTGTTTGGCAAGCCGATGGCCCAGCTTCTGCTGGCTGCCAATGCCACGGTGACGATCGGTCACTCGAAGAGCCGCGACCTGCCGGCTTTGGCACGCGAGGCCGATATCCTGGTCGCCGCAGTCGGTCGTCCGGAAATGGTCAAGGCCGACTGGGTCAAGCCGGGCGCGACGATCATCGATGTCGGCATCAACCGTATCGCGGCGCCTGAGCGCGGCGAAGGCAAGTTCCGTCTCGTCGGCGACGTGGCCTTTGCCGAGTGCAAGCCGGTTGCCACGGCGATCTCGCCGGTTCCGGGCGGCGTCGGTCCGATGACCATCGCCATGCTGATGGCAAACACCTTGATTGCGGCCTATCGCGCAGCGGGCGAAACAGCCCCGACGTTCTGAGCTAGAGCCGACCGGCGATCAATCCGCGGCCGGCGCCGGACCTGTCGAGGACCTGACGACCAGATCGACCTTCCAGAGTTCCTGTTGCGTCTGCTGCATGTCTACGCCTGTATGGATCATGGCGATCAGCCGCTCGGCAACGCGCTTGCCGGCCTGGCGCAGCGATGAGCGTGTCGTTGTCAGCGGGACGCTGAAATTTTCCGGCTTCAGCAGCGGCAATTCGTCGTCATGGGCGATGAGCGACACATCGACGCCGAGTTTCAGGCGGGCTTCATTGAGCGCCCTGACGGCACCGAGCGCCAGAACGGTGCTGGCGCAGAGCACTGCTGTCGGGCGCTCCGGCCCGCTGAGAATTTCCTTCATGCCGCGATAACCCTGCTCGTCACCCATAAATGAATTGCGGATATGGGCGGGGTCAAGGATCAGCCCATGTTCGGCAAGGGCTTTCTCCGTGCCCTGTTTGCGGCGGAAGGCAAAGTCCAGGTCGGCCGGGCCGTTCAGCAGTGCGAAACACCTGTGGCCGAGCTGCAGCAGGAAGCGCGTCGCATCATAGAATGCACCTTCGTTGTCGACGTCGAGAAAAGCATAGTCCGTCGCGCGTCCGTAGGAACGGCCATGTACGATGAAGGGCAGGGAAAGGGACTGCGCCATGGCGATGCGCGGATCGTTCTCGCGCATATAGGCGAGATAGTAGCCATCGACGCTGCCGCTGGCCACCAGCCAGCGGATCGCTTCCTGCTCGTCCTCCACCCGCGCCGGCATGATGACGAAGTGAAAGTCGTGTTCGATCGCGACCTCTGCCAGGCCGCCCTGAAATTCGGCAAAATGGATGTCTGAGGCATGGTCGGGCGAAACCGGCATGATGAGGCCGATCGATCCGGCTTTGCCGGTGGCCAGTCGCTGGGCAGCCCGGTTGGGCCGGTAGCCGGTTTCCTTGGCTGCCTTCAGCACGCGTTGACGGGTTTCCTCGTTGACCTCGGGGTAACCGTTGATGGCGCGGCTGATCGTCGTTTGCGACAGGCCGAGCATGAGCGACAGTTCTTTGAGATTCACGGCAGGCAATTCCTCTCCCTCGCTGGGAACCGCCGGTTCTTCCTCCCTCCGGCATTTCAAAGCGCTTCGACTATGCAGCAGTTTTCGCTTGGGCGACAAGTCCGAACTTGCCATAATTGCGCGCACCTGCACCATTTTAGGATGCGCTTTGCGACTATTTGGAGCAAATTTGCGATAGCTCTTGACTCTTCGGGGATGGGAGTGGGATGACTTGTAGGCCAAAGCGCTTTGAGGAAGGGGCTTTCGAGCCAATGGACGTTTGGCCGTCCATATGTGATGGGAGGTATATCACATGAAGAAACTGTTTTTGATCACGGTCGCAGCCGCTGCGCTGACCGCGGGTATGACGTCTGCCGCCGAGTTGAAGTTCAAGCCGGGCGAGGACGCGAAATTCAATTGGGCGAGCTTTGAAGAGTTCAAGAAGGCGAATGACCTCAAGGGTCAGACCCTGAGCATCTTCGGACCCTGGCGCGGCGAGGACCAGGCTCTGTTCGAGAGCATCTTTGCCTATTTCGAGGAAGCCACGGGCGCTGACGTCCAGTATTCCTCATCGGAAAACTACGAGCAGCAGATCGTCATCGACACCCAGGCCGGCAGCCCGCCGAACATTGCCATCCTGCCGCAGCCGGGCCTGATTGCCGACCTCGCGTCGAAGGGCCATCTGACGCCGCTGGGCGACGAGACGAAGAACTGGCTGCTTGAAAACTATTCCGCCGGCCAGTCCTGGGTCGATCTCTCGACCTACAAGGGCAAGGACGGAACAGCGGCCCTCTACGCACTGCCCTACAAGATCGATGTGAAGTCGTTGGTCTGGTACGTGCCGGAAAACTTCGAGGACGCCGGCTATGAAGTGCCCAAGACCATGGAAGAGTTGAAGGCGCTGACCGAAAAGATTGCCGCTGACGGCGGTACGCCGTGGTGCATCGGGCTCGGTTCGGGCGGTGCGACCGGCTGGCCGGCAACCGATTGGGTCGAAGACATGATGCTGCGCACGCAATCCGCTGATGTCTACGACAAGTGGGTTACCAACGAGGTTAAGTTCAACGATCCGGCCGTCATCGGTGCGATCGAGGAATTCGGCTGGTTTGCCCGCAATGACAAGTTTGTCGATGGTGGCGCCAAGGCCGTGGCCTCGACCGACTTCCGCGACAGCCCGAAGGGTCTCTTCGGTGCGCCGCCGAAATGCTATCTGCACCATCAGGCGTCGTTCATCCCGTCCTTCTTCCCTGAGGGCACGGTTGTCGGCGAAGATGCCGACTTCTTCTACATGCCGCCTTATGCCGCAAAGGCCGACCTCGGCAATCCGGTGCTCGGCGCCGGTACGCTCGCCATGATCGCCAAGGACAGCCCGGCTGCCCGCGCCTTCATCGAGTTCCTCAAGACCCCGATCGCGCATGAGACCTGGATGGCGCAGTCGAGCTTCCTTACCCCGTTCAAGGGTGCCAACAAGGAAGCCTATGCCAATGCCCCGATGGCGAAGCAGGGTGACATTCTCCTGAATGCCACCACATTCCGCTTCGACGGTTCCGACCTGATGCCCGGCAAGATCGGCGCCGGTGCCTTCTGGACAGGCATGGTGGACTATTCCGGCGGCAAGTCTGCGGAAGATGTGACTGGCGAGATCCAGAAGGCCTGGGACGCCCTGAAGTAAGTCTCTCCGAAGAGGGAGCACCGCCGGGCTCGTGGAAATCGAGCCCGGCGACAGATACAAAAATGCCTGCGGTCCGGCGTCATGTGCCTATGGCGAGGGGGACCCCGTAAAGGGAGGGAACGCAAGTGGAACAGCTATTCTTTGCATTGTTGACGATCGTGATCGGTGTCGCGGCAGCCATAGGTTATTTCTATGGATCCAACCTGCTGCTCGACATGATCTTTCCGTCGCGCATCGCGGACACGACCCGCGCATCCGAAAACCTGCGCAAGGCGGCGCTGATCCGCCCTTGGCTGTTTCTCGGGCCAGCCCTGATCTCGCTGGCGGTCTATCTGGTTTATCCGCTGTTTTCCTCGGTGGTCTATGCGTTTCTCGACCGGTCCGGCGAGAACTATGTCGGCCTCGCCAATTTCCGCTGGATGCTGCAGGATGGCGAATTCCGCCAGTCGATCTACAACAATCTCCTCTGGCTGATTGTCGTGCCGGCCGCAGCCACGCTGTTCGGTCTGATCATCGCCGCCATGACCGACCGCATCTGGTGGGGCAATATCGCCAAGTCGCTGATCTTCATGCCGATGGCGATCTCCTTTGTCGGTGCCTCGGTCATCTGGAAGTTCGTCTATGACTACCGCGATGCCGGCTCCGAGCAGATCGGCATCCTCAACGCGATCGTCGTGGCCTTCGGCGGCGATCCGCAGATCTGGATCGCGCTGCCGTTCTGGAACAATATCTTCCTGATGGTCATCCTGATCTGGATCCAGACGGGTTTTGCCATGGTTCTTTTGTCCGCAGCGCTGCGCGGCATTCCGGAAGAAACCATCGAGGCCGCGATCATCGATGGCGCCAATCCTTGGCAGATCTTCATGAAGATCAAGGTGCCGCAGATCTGGAACACCATCGCGGTCGTCTGGACCACCATCACCATTCTCGTCCTCAAGGTCTTCGACATCGTTCTGGCGATGACCAACGGCCAGTGGCAGACACAGGTTCTCGCCAACCTGATGTTCGACTGGATGTTCCGCGGCGGCGGCGATTTCGGCAAGGGTGCCGCCATCGCTGTCGTCATCATGATCATGGTCGTGCCGATCATGATCTGGAACATCCGCAATGCCCGCCGTGAAATGGAAGGACACTGAGATGCACGCCACCAAGCTTTCGCCGCTGACGATCGTCGTCAATCTCACCGTCCTGCTGCTGGTCGCGCTCTGGACCCTGCCGACTGCCGGCCTGCTGATCTCGTCGCTGCGCGACAAGGACCAGATCGTCGCCTCCGGCTGGTGGACGGCGCTGACCACCTCCAGCCAGAACGCCATCTACAGGGCGCCGCCAGCCAGCGCCCAGACCGAGGAAAACGGCCAGTTCGTCATTGCCGGCAATGTCTTCGACGGCAAGGGCGGAACCGTCAGCGCCTTCGGTGTCAACATCAACAGGCCGGCCGATTTCGAACCGGGCGCCGTTGCCGAGCGCAATGACGGCAGCAAGCTGACGCTGCAGGAAAACGGCGATTTCCGCCTGGAATCGCCCAAGGCGTTTGAGGGCTCCCGCGGCGACCGTATCTTCTTCACATCGGCCGTCCCGCCGCGCTTCACGCTGGAGAATTACCAGACGGTGCTGAATTCCGAAGGCATCGGCAAGTCCTTCATCAATTCGCTGACGGTGGCCATTCCGTCGACCATCATCCCGATCCTGGTTGCGGCCTTTGCCGCTTATGCACTCGCCTGGATGAAATTTCCGGGGCGCTCCATCCTGCTTGCGGTCATCGTCGGCCTGCTCGTCGTGCCGCTGCAGATGTCGCTGATCCCGCTTCTCAAGATGTACAACGGCGTCGGCGCCTTCTTCGGCGTGCCGGCCAAGGGTTATGTCGGCATCTGGCTGGCGCATATGGGCTTCGGCCTGCCGCTCGCCATCTATTTGCTGCGCAACTACATTGCCGGCCTGCCGCGCGAGATCATGGAATCGGCCCGTGTCGACGGCGCCTCCGATTTCGAGATCTTCATCAAGATCGTCTTGCCGCTGTCCTATCCGGCGCTCGCCTCGTTTGCCATCTTCCAGTTCCTCTGGACCTGGAACGACCTTTTGATCGCCATGGTTTTCCTCGGTTCCGGCGACAACGAGCTCGTTCTGACCGGACGCCTCGTCAACCTGCTCGGCTCGCGCGGCGGCAACTGGGAAATCCTGACGGCATCCGCCTTCATCACCATCATCGTTCCGCTCTGCGTCTTCTTCGCCCTGCAGCGCTACCTCGTCCGGGGTCTGCTCGCTGGCTCGGTCAAGGGCGGTTGAGCGTGCGATTTCTCCACTGACATGCACAAGGACCGAACATGAGCTCTCCGACGCAATCGATGCTGACCGCTGACAAGGACTGGTGGCGGGGTGCGGTGATCTACCAGATCTATCCGCGCTCCTACCAGGACTCCAATGGCGACGGCATCGGTGATCTCAAGGGCATCACCGCGCGCCTGCATCATATTGCCGAACTTGGCGCCGATGCGATCTGGATCTCGCCCTTCTTCGCCTCGCCGATGAAGGACTTCGGCTACGACGTGTCGAACTATGTCGACGTCGATCCGATGTTCGGCTCGCTCACCGATTTCGACGGGCTGATCGCAGAGGCTCATCGCCTGGGCATTCGCGTCATGATCGACCTGGTGATGTCGCACTCGTCGGATCAGCATCCGTGGTTTGTCGAAAGCCGCTCGAGCCGCGTCAATCCGAAGTCGGACTGGTATGTCTGGTCGGATCCGAAGCCGGACGGCGCGCCGCCGAACAACTGGCTGTCGATCTTCGGCGGTTCGGCCTGGCAGTGGGATCCGACGCGCATGCAATATTACATGCACAACTTCCTGACCTCGCAGCCCGACATGAATCTGCACAATCCGGAAGTGCAGGACGCGCTGCTCGCCGCCACCCGCTTCTGGCTGGAGCGCGGCGTCGACGGCTTCCGTCTCGACACGATCAACTTTTACTTCCACGACAAGCAACTGCGCGACAATCCGGCGCTGGCGCCGGAGCGCCGCAATGCCTCGACGGCACCGGCGGTCAATCCCTACAATTTCCAGGAGCACCTCTACGACAAGAACCGCCCGGAAAATATCGCCTTCCTCAAGCGCTTCCGGGCCCTGCTCGACGAATATCCGGCAATTGCCGCCGTCGGCGAAGTGGGCGACAGCCAGCGTGGTCTCGAGATCGTCGGCGAATACACTTCCGGCAACGACAAGATGCAGATGTGTTATGCCTTCGAATTCCTGGCGCCGGAACCGCTGACGCCGGATGTGGTCAAGCAGACGCAGATCAATTTTGCTGCCGCCGCCCCGGAAGGCTGGGCCTGCTGGGCATTTTCCAACCACGACGTCGTCCGCCACATCAGCCGCTGGGGCGCCGAGGTGCTCGATCGGGACACCTATGCCAAGATGATGTCGGCGCTGCTGCTGACCCAGCGCGGCTCGGTCTGCATCTATCAGGGCGAAGAGCTTGGCCTGACCGAGGCCGAAATTGCCTTCGAAGACCTGCAGGATCCCTATGGCATCCAGTTCTGGCCGGAATTCAAGGGTCGTGACGGCTGCCGCACGCCGATGGTCTGGGACAATCACGCGGCACAGGCCGGTTTCTCGACAGCCGCCAAGACCTGGCTGCCGATCCCGGTGGAGCATGTGCTGCGGTCGGTGAACACGCAGGTCGGCAAGGAGGAGACGGTTCTCGAGCATTACCGCCGGTTCCTGTCGTTCCGCCGCAAGCATCCGGCCTTTGCCAAGGGCGATATCGAATTCCACGCCGCCGGCGAAACGCAGCTGGCCTATACGCGATCCTTCGGCAACGAGACGCTGCTCTGCCTGTTCAACATGAGCCCGGAGGCGAGCACAATGGCGCTTCCGGCCGGCGAATGGGTGGCGCTCGAAGGCCATGGCTTCACAAGTGAGATGAACGGCAACCACGTAGAATTGCCGGCATGGGGCGCGTATTTCGCGCGTCATGTCTAAAAGGGGAGGAAGACAATGACGGGCTTGGTTCTCAAGGACATTCGCAAGGCATACGGGCAGGTCAAGGTTCTGCACGGGATCGATCTCGACATCAAACAGGGCGAGTTCATCGTCTTTGTCGGGCCGTCGGGCTGCGGAAAATCAACGCTTCTGCGCATGATTGCCGGCCTTGAGGACATTACCAGCGGTGAAATGCTCATCGATGGCCAGCGCGTCAACGATATCCCGCCATCCAAGCGCGGCATCGCCATGGTGTTCCAGTCCTATGCGCTCTACCCGCATATGACGGTCTACGACAACATGGCGTTTGGCATGCGCATTGCCGGAGAGAGCAAGCAGGAGATCGACCGGCGCGTGCGTGCGGCGGGCGACATCCTGCAGCTCGGACCGTATCTCGACCGCCTGCCGAAAGCCCTGTCCGGTGGCCAGCGCCAGCGCGTCGCCATTGGGCGCGCCATCTGCCGCGATCCGAAGGTCTTCCTCTTCGACGAGCCGCTGTCGAACCTGGATGCGGCCCTGCGCGTCGCCACCCGCATCGAGATCGCCAAGCTCAACGACAGCATGCCGGACACGACGATGATCTACGTCACCCATGACCAGGTCGAGGCGATGACGCTTGCCGACCGGATCGTCGTGCTGTCTGCCGGCCGCATCGAGCAGGTCGGCCCGCCGCTGGAACTCTATGAGCGTCCGGCCAATCTTTTTGTCGCGCAGTTCATCGGCTCGCCGGCGATGAACATCATGCCGGCAACCATTGCCGAAGCCGGTCCGGCAACCACCCTGAAGCTCAAGGATGGCAGCACGGTCGCCGTCGATATCGCGACGCAGGTAAGCGAAAAGGGCAAGGCCGCAAGTTTCGGCGTTCGCCCGGAAGACATCGCGATTGCCACCGGTGACGATTATCTTTTCGAGGGGCTTGTCGATATCGTTGAGGCGCTGGGCGAAGTGACGATGCTCTACGTCCAGGGACCGGCCGAGGACGCGCCGATCGTCGTCAAGCTGCCGGGTATCGTCGATGTTAAGAAGGGCACGAAGCTGCGCTTCTCCGCCGACAAGTCGAAGCTGCACCTTTTTGACGCAGCCGGCCAGACCTATCGCCGTTGAGCCCCGGTTTTCTAGGTGTTTTCGCCTGATTGAGGATTAAGGCCCTGTTAGCCCTAGTTGCGACAGGGCCTTTTTGCACCCAGGAATGAGCCGCCCAAAATACCAACTGTTAAACTGTCACTGCTAGCTTTTTGCTCATAAGAACGGACAAAAAAATAGGGACAGGAACAATGGCAGCGCCAAGTGGTTCTCATTTTCTGAAAAAGGAAGAATCCTTCATGTACGACCGGGAAAACCGGTACCGCATGGAAGACACGATGAACGCGGGACGTCTCGAGTATACCGAGAACGGCATGACGCATATGGCCGCGCGCCGCTGCGACGTCGTCCGCATCTCGATGAGCGGGGCGATCATTTCGCTGATCACGCAGGTCAATCTTCCTAAGCAATTCTACTTCGACATTCCGGATGCACGCATCAACAAGATCGGTAGCATCCTGCTGAAGACGTTTTCCAACAATACCGCCGAGATCCGCTTCCTGCGTCTGCTGACCCAGAAGGAACTCGACCGTATCTTCGTCTTCTCCACTCATCCGGCCCACAGGGACCGCGTGCTCGACGTTCGTAGCTGGTAAGGCCGCTTTTTTCGTTTCGTGATCGAAGGCCGGTGTGGCGCAAGCTACACCGGCCTTCAGTTTTTCTGACTGGACATCGACCGCAAAGCTCATAATCCTCCCGGCCAAACACAGGGGAGATATTCATGTCGGAACATAAGGTTGCCATCGTCACTGCGGGCGGAAGCGGAATGGGAGCAGCCGCTGCCAAGCGGCTGGCCGCCGATGGCTTCAAGGTCGCCATCCTGTCGTCCTCCGGCAAGGGCGAGGCGCTGGCGCAGGAACTCGGCGGGATCGGCGTCACCGGCTCCAACCAGTCGAACGACGACCTCAAGCGCCTGGTCGACGCCACCATGTCCACCTGGGGCCGGGTCGATGTCTTGGTTAACAGCGCAGGCCACGGTCCACGCGCGCAGATCCTCGAAATTACCGACGAGGACTGGCACAAGGGCATCGACGTCTATCTGATGAACGTCATCCGCCCGACCCGTCTGGTCACGCCGATCATGCAGGCGCAGAAATCGGGCGTGATCATCAACATCTCGACGGCCTGGGCGTTTGAGCCGAGCGCCATGTTCCCGACGTCTGCCGTCGCGCGTGCCGGCCTTGCCGCCTTCACCAAGATCTTTGCCGATACCTATGCGGCTGAAAACGTCCGGATGAACAATGTTCTTCCGGGCTGGATCGACAGCCTGCCGGCCACAGAGGAGCGCCGCGAAGGGGTGCCGATGAAACGATATGGCACCAGTGAGGAAGTCGCTGCAACGGTTGCCTTTCTGGCCTCGTCCGGCGCCGGATACATTACCGGCCAGAACATCAAGGTCGACGGTGGTCTGACGCGCTCCGTCTGACATTTTGCCGGTGTGGCGGCTCCGGCATAGTGAGGTATGCCGGTACCGATGGCGGGAGGATGCAGATTTCATCCCGCCATGTGACAAGAAAGATCGACGCGTAAACCTCTTGGTTACCAAACTTCTTCATTCTTTAGGGCATCCGACAGAACGGGATCTCCAATCTGTCTGGCCTGTAAGAGTGTCGGCATCGCCGTATTGATGCCATGTGAGTCCGGTAGCGAGTATCAGTATGGCGTCCTCGACCAAGTTTGTGTCCGGTGGCAATGTGTCTGCCGTTGTAAAGACGAAGTCGCGCACCAGGAAGCGCGGCTCCAGCATGCCGACCATCATGGGCATCGGTCTTGCTTGCGGCTTCTGGGCCATGGCCACCCTTGCAATCGTCAAGGGCCTGTCCAGCTCGGCCGTCGAAGCACCGGTTCTGGCCGGCCATTCGCTGCCGCGCCCCGAACTGGCGCTGACCCAGCCGCTGGCCCCACGCCCGATCACCACGGCCAGTGCCCAGCATGCAGCGCTTGAAAAGATGCGCGCCCGTTTTGCCGAAGCGATTGCTGCGACCGATCATCTGGGCCTGCTGATGTTGCCGGCCGCCATGCGGCTGGCCGAAGTTGATAAATCTGATCGTCTGCTGCTTGCCCGCATCGAGAGCTTCACCGATCCGCAGGCCATGGCTGTGCTGCGAGACGCGCTGGTCGAGGCGGAAGCGACCCGCCAGCAGGCTGGTCTTGCCACTGCCGCACATGAGCGCCGCACCGCCGCCGATGACGTCGATCCGGTGATGACCGCCTCCATTCCCGTAGCCGCCAGCGCCGCGACAATGGCGCTCGGCTACGCCGCCCCATCGACGGCCGCCGACGTGGTTGCCGCAGCCGATCCGCGCGAGGAGCCATTTGTCGAATTGCTGTCCGAACCGGACATGGACCACGATGCCCTGCCGGATGATGGCCCGATGCCGGGTTCCAAGCCGAAGCCCAAGGCTGTGCTGGTCGAGCCTTTGACCACCGAAACGCCTGCCGCGCCGCCGAAGCCGAAAAAGACCAAGACTCTGTCCAGCATGCTGGCCTATGCCAAGCCGGACAATCCGATCACCACCGATGATGGCGCCGGTGGCCTGTTCAGCCGCAAGTCGAAACTTCCGGGTGCCGGCAGCCGTATCGCGGTCTATGTCATCGATGAAGCCGTCGTTCACATGCCGAATGGCGAAAAGCTCGAGGCCCATTCCGGACGCGGCCACATGCGCGACAAGCCGAAGTTCGTCCATATGAAGAACCAGGGGCCGACTCCGCCGAACGTCTATACCCTGCGCATGCGTGAATCCCGGTTTCACGGCATCGAGGCGATCCGCATGACCCCGGTCGGCGATTCCAGGATGTACAATCGCGACGGCTTCCTGACCCATACCTATCTCCTGCGCCGGCGCGGCGACAGTTCCGGCTGTGTCGTGTTCGAGGATTACAATCGTTTCCTCAATGCCTTCAAGCGCGGCAATGTGAAGACGCTGGTCGTCGTGCCAAGCATGCGCGAACTGCCGAAATACATGGCGATGCTCTAGCAGCTTCTGCCTTTGTCCTGACCATTCCTTCACGCCCCCGACCATCCATCCCGGTCGGGGGCGTTTTTGTTGGCGGCAAACCTGCTTGCAAGGGAGCTTGGCGCCGGGCCGGTGATCGCGCCGCTATGGGGGCATTCAGGTGCCGATAAAAATTGTGCACTATTTAATTGATAGCAATTGACAGTCGCGTGAATCTGCGCGATATAGATTGCGCACAAGCAAATTGCGCGCAATTAACAAAGGAGCTGCCAAATGTCGGATCGAAACTCAACTGCACTCTCCCTCACCCGCAGGGGCGCGCTGGTGGCCGGAACGGCATTCGCAGCCCTCGCTTTGGTGAATGCCCCGGCATTCGCAACCCCTTCATTCGCCTCTACCACATCAGGAGATTTGATCATGAGCAGCATCACCACCAAGGACGGCACGAACATCTTCTACAAGGACTGGGGCTCCAGAGACGGCCAGCCTGTCCTCTTCTCGCATGGCTGGCCGCTCTCGTCGGATGCCTGGGATGCCCAGATGCTGTATTTCGGCCTGCAGGGTTACCGGGTCATCGCCCATGATCGCCGCGGCCATGGGCGTTCCGACCAGCCCTGGAACGGCAACAACATGGACCAGTATGCCGATGATCTGGCCGAGCTGATCGAGAAACTCGACCTCAAGGACATCGTCATGATCGGTCATTCGACCGGCGGTGGCGAAGTGGCCCACTATATCGGTCGCCACGGCTCGGCCCGTGTCGCCAAGGTCGTCTTGGTCGGCGCCGTTCCGCCGCTGATGCTGAAGACGGAAGCCAATCCGGAAGGCGTGCCGATGGAAGTGTTCGACAGCATCCGCGCCGGCACGGCAAACAACCGGTCGCAGTTCTACTATGACCTGACGCTTCCCTTCTACGGCTTCAACCGCGAGGGTGCCACCGTCAACGAAGGCTTCCGCGAAAGCTTCCGCCTGCAGGGTCTCGCCGGCGGCATCAAGGGCCAGTACGATTGCATCCGCGAGTTTTCGGAAGTCGACTACACCGACGACCTGAAGGCGATCGACAAGCCGACCCTGATCATCCACGGCGATGACGACCAAATCGTGCCGATCAAGGCAACAGCTGAAAAGGCCGCCAAGCTGGTCAAGGGCTCCATCTTCAAGGTCTATGAAGGTGGCCAGCATGGTCTCGCCCAGACGCAGGCGGACAAGTTCAATGCCGACGTCCTGGGCTTCATCCGCGGCTGAGCCAATGCAGGAACCCTTCTCCCGTAGCAGGGAGAAGGGTCCTTGGCGAAGGGGAGGCGGGTGAGGGACGAGCGTCGAACTCGGGACGCGCTGAACTGCATGCCCCTCACCCTGACCCTCGCCACCCCAGCAGGGCGAGGGATCCTTTTGTGCCGGCTTTACATTGCCGGCATCACGGTGATCGCACGCACCGGCATCTCGACGCCGGCGAGCGCACCGGTCTTGGTGGCGGCACCGGTTTCCAGATTGACCGTGTAGAGGCTGTTGTCTGCCACCAGCCAGGCGGTATTCTTGCCTTCGCCGGTTGCCTGGATGTCGAAGGCATAGGTCTTCGGCATGCCTTCGATGCCGAGCTTGCCGATCGCCTTCAGTGTCCCGTCATTCGGCTTGGTCTGCTGGATCAGTGCGCCGATCGTCGCATCGATATTGTACATGGCCGTCTTTTCCGGCTTGCCCATCGAATTGGTATAGGCGGCCGCCACCGTGTTGGGCGCTTCGCCCTTGTGCATGTCGCCCTCTTCGAAGGCGAGATTGCCGTCGACGGTGACGGCACCGGTGTCGGGATGAACGCGGTAATTCGTCGTGCCGGTCATGTAGCGCAGGCGGTCGGCGGCAGGGTTGAAGTTCACCACAACCGGCGCCGCGCCGATCGTGAGCGGCTTGTCCATCTTGGCAACTTCAGTGGCAGCACCGGTCGCGGGGTCGATCGTGACAATGACGCTGTCTGCAGTTACGCCGACAATGGTCTTCGTGCCCGGGCGAAAGTCGAGGCCGACCAGTTTCGTCACGCCGGTCACGTCCATCGTCTTGGTGGTATCAGGCTTGTCGGTATCGAACATCACGAGTGTCTTATCGCCGGCAAGGCCGAGGGCAGGCGCCGCATGGGCTGAAAACGCGGTCAGCGCGGTGGCGGCGGTCAGGCTGAGAATGCTCAAGGTCTTCATGGTCTTCTCCCGAATATGTTGATCCGGAAAGCGCCGGAATGGCACCTCCTGAACTTTAGACACGCGGGCGATGCACTTTGGATGCAGCGAATTCGTATTTATTTCTGCATCCAAATCGTCTGCTGCCGTGTCTCATCCGTAGAAGGGATGAACACATGGGTTTGATCGGGGATATGGATCATCGGCAGCGGGGCGCGGGTGAGAAGCCTTGCAATCGCCCGTCGCGCCGCTACGCTTTGGTCAGACGAGGAAAAGGAGTTCGGATGGAGGATCCGCAACAGCGGCTGGAGATGGCGCTGAAGTCGTGCGCTGTCGGGGACCGCAAGGGACTTGCCGTGATCTATCACAGCGAGGCCGCGCGCATGGTGACGATCGCCGAGCGCATCCTGCGCCGCCACGATCTGGCCGAGGAAATCGTCCAGGAAGCTTTCCTGCAGATCTGGCAGAAGGCCGGGCAATATAGTCCCGAACGCGGTTCCGCCCGCGGCTGGCTCTATGCCGTGGTCAGGAGCCGCTCGCTCAATGCCATCCGCGACGGACGGCGTGAGGAACTGACCGATACGGAAAGCCTGGAGCGGTTGCAGGACGAGGCACAGGATGGCCTGTTTGCCGATCTGTTCGACGATCTCGACCAGTCGAGCCGCCTGCGCGCCTGCCTGCAGCGCCTGGATGCCCTGCGCCGCAAGACCGTCCTGATGGCCTATGTCTCGGGCTATAGTCATGGCGAGATTGCCGGTCGGCTAAAACTGCCGCTCGGAACCGCAAAGGCCTGGATCCGCCGCTCGCTTCTGGCATTGCGGGAGTGCATGGCATGACCGAGCCGTTGAACATCGATGAACGCGCTGACGCCTATGTGCTCGGCCTGATGGATGACACCGATCGTGCCGCTTTCGAAACGGCGATGGAAGGCGATGCGGCTTTGCAAAGGGCCGTCGGTCTCGCCCGCGACCGCTTCGTCGAACTCGATCTGGCTGGCGAGCCATCAAGCCTGTCCCCCGATCTCTGGGCGCGCATAGAGGGCCAGTTGCAGTCGCCGGAGCAAGTGTCGGGGACCGTGCCGGTAGAGCGGAGCGGGCGAGCCGCGGAGCCTCCCGTTCCACCAGCGAATGACAATGCAATCAGTGCACTCGGCCGCTGGAGACGCATGGCACTGTTGGCGACCGCAGCCTCTGTTCTCCTCATCGCCGGCCTCGCCTATACCCTGACCAACCGGCCTGATCCGCAGGTCATCGCCATCCTGATGAACGATGCCGGCCAGCCGGTGGTGATGATCGAGGATTTCGGCAATGATGCCGCAAGGGTAACGCCGCTGGTCGATGTCGACGTGCCCGCCGATCGCTCGCTGCAGGTCTGGACGCTGCCGTCGAAGGACTTGGGACCGGTCTCGCTGGGCGTTCTCGACAGCTGGCGCACGGTCATGGTCGAAGGCCCCGGCCTGCCTGGACCGCAGGAGACGCAGCTGTATGAGATCACCATCGAACCGCTGGGTGGCTCCCCGACAGGCCGGCCAACGGGACCGATCCTCGGCAAAGGCTTTGCCAAGGTGCCGCGCTGAGATTGGCGTGATCTAAATCGCTACCGGTGTCACGGCGCTCAAGCCTGCCTGTGGCCAGACAGACGAGCAGGCCGGATCGGGCCCGCTCGGTGATCTGTCGGTCTCTAGAAAAGCACGCTGGCGCCCTGATCCGCCGGTCCGGCGATACGGCGGAAGCTGGCGAACAGTTCGCGGCCCATGCCGAATTCATTGTCGTCGAGATTGACCGTCGCGGCCGGGCGGCCAGCAAATTCGCCGGCATTGACCAGCACTTCCAGCGTGCCGGCAATCGCGTCGAGACGAATGATGTCGCCATCCCGGATCTTGGCGATCGGGCCGCCGTCGACGGCCTCCGGCGTCACATGGATGGCCGCCGGCACCTTGCCGGATGCACCTGACATGCGGCCGTCGGTGACCAGTGCCACCTTGAAGCCGCGATCCTGCAGCACGCCGAGCGGCGGGGTCAGGCGGTGCAGTTCCGGCATGCCGTTGGCGCGCGGACCCTGGAAGCGCACGACCGCGATGAAATCACGCTCGAGTTTGCCGGCCTTGAAAGCCTCCTGCAGTTCCTGCTGGTCGTTGAACACGATCGCCGGTGCCTCGATGACATGGCGCTCCGGTTTGACGGCGGAGATCTTGATCACCGCCTTGCCGAGCGAGCCGGTCAGCATCTTCAGGCCACCATTCGACTGGAAAGGCTTGTCGTAGGTGGTGAGCACCTTCGGGTCTGCGCTCTGTTCCGCCGATGGCTCGCGCCTGACGGTGCCGTCGTCGGCCAGCTTCGGATCGATGGCATAGGCGCTCAGACCCTGGCCATAGACCGTGCGCACGTCGTCATGCAGATATCCCGCCTTGAGGAGTTGCTTGATCAGGAAGCCCATGCCGCCGGCCGCGTGGAAATGGTTCACGTCGGCAAGCCCGTTCGGATAGACGCGTGCCAGCAGCGGCACGATGTCGGAAAGCTCGGAAATGTCTTCCCAGGTCAGCTTGATGCCGCCCGCCCGCGCCATGGCGAGCAGATGCATCGTGTGGTTCGTCGAGCCGCCGGTCGCATGCAGGCCGACCACGCCATTGACGATCGAACGCTCGTCGATCATCTCGCCGGCCGGGGTGAACTCGTTGCCGAGTGCCGTGATCGCCAGCGCCCGCTTGGTCGCTTCTCGTGTCAGTGCGTCGCGCAGCGGTGTGCCCGGATTGATGAAGGAAGCGCCGGGCAGGTGGAAGCCCATGATCTCCATCAGCATCTGGTTGGAATTGGCCGTGCCGTAGAAGGTGCAGGTGCCAGGCCCATGATAGGACTTGGATTCGGCTTCGAGCAGTTCCTCGCGGCCGACCTTGCCTTCGGCATAGAGCTGGCGGATGCGCGACTTCTCGTCATTCGGCAGACCGGTGGTCATCGGACCGGCCGGCACGAAGACGGCCGGCAGATGGCCGAAGGTCAGGGCGGCGATCATCAGGCCGGGCACGATCTTGTCGCAGACACCGAGATAGACGGTGGAATCGAACATGTTGTGGCTGAGACCGATGCCGGCGGACATGGCGATCGCGTCGCGCGAAAACAGCGACAGTTCCATGCCGGGTTGGCCTTGCGTCACGCCATCGCACATCGCCGGCACGCCGCCGGCCACCTGCGCCACGCCGCCGACTTCGGCTGCCGCCTTGCGGATCTGGGCCGGATAGGTCTCGAACGGCTGATGCGCCGACAGCATGTCGTTGTAGGAGGTGATGATGCCGAGATTGGGGACGATGTCGCCGGCAAGCGCCGCTTTGTCCCCGGGGGAACAGACGGCAAAGCCGTGGGCGAGGTTGCCACACGAAAGCGTCGAACGATGCACGCCCTTGGTGATCGCGCGGCGCGTGCGCTCCAGATAGAGCTCGCGGGTCGGTTTCGACCGTTCGACAATGCGCTTGGTAATGGCTTCGATACGGCGATCTGCACTCATCGGATGTTGCTCCTCAACTGGGCGCGAGCGCCTTGGGCACGCATCGCGCGGAGGGCCTCGACAGGCCCGAACGTTCACGTCTTGTCGTTATAAAGCCCCTGCCGGTCTCCTCAACCGGCAGGGCAGGGCAAGCCTCTCAGGGCGCCCAATAGATGTCGGGTACCGTCGCAGCGCGTTCAAGCACGGCCCGGATCGGCATGTCGGCTTCGTCCGTACCGGACAGCGCCTTGTCCAGCACGGTCTTCTTTTCCGCGCCTTCGATATGCACGACCAGCAGGCCGGCGTCCTGCAACGCCGAGAACGACAAGGTCAGCCTTGCCTCACCGGCGCCCGGCGCTTCCATGGTCATCACCCGGCGTGGCTTCGAAAGGTCGAGCGCGTCTGCCAGATGGTCGCCGCCCGGGAAGAACGAGGCCGTGTGGCCATCGGTCCCCATGCCGAGGATGGCGACGTCGAAAGGCTCGCTCATCCCCGGAATGATCCCGGATGCTGCCGTGGCAGCGTCCTCGATGGTTGCTTCCGGACGATAGAGCGGCACGAATTCGGCCGATACCGCTTCGTTCTTCAACAGATGCGTCGCGACCAGAAGATGGTTCGACCGCGCATTGTCTGCCGGCACGAAGCGTTCGTCGACCAGGGTGATCTTGACCTTCGACCAGTCGAGCTTGCACGCCGACAGAGCCTCGAAAAAGGCCTTCGGTGTCGAGCCGCCGGAAACGGCGAGCGTCGCCTCTCCCTTGGCTGCAATCGCTGCGGCCAGCGCCGAGGCAACGCGCGTGGCCAATGCCTCGGCCAGCGCCGCTCCGGTCTCGAATGTATGCATGTGATGCGCCATCGCGATCCCCGGCCTTAGTCGTTTTCGTGCCATGTACGGCCGTCGCGCTCGATCAGCGCGATGGCCTGGCTTGGTCCCCAGGTGCCGGACGTATAGCCCTGCGCCTTCTGGCCGATTTCTTCCCAGGCTTTCAGGATCGGATCGACCCAGTTCCACGCTGCCTCGACTTCGTCGCGGCGCATGAACAGCGTCTGGTTCGAACGGATGACGTCCATCAGCAGGCGCTCATAGGCATCCGGATTGCGGACCTCGAAGGCCTGGGCAAAGCTCATGTCGAGCGATACGTGGCGCAGGCGCATGCCACCCGGACCCGGATCCTTGATCATCAGCCATTGCTTGACGCCTTCGTCCGGCTGCAGGCGAATGACCAGCTTGTTGGCTTCGATGCGGCCGGCGCTTTCGCCGAAGATCGAATGCGGGATCGGCTTGAAGGCGATGACGATCTCGGACATGCGGCTGGCAAGACGTTTGCCGGTACGCAGGTAGAACGGTACGCCGGCCCAGCGCCAGTTGTTGATCTCGGTCTTGATGGCAACGAAGGTCTCGGTGTCCGAGGTCGCTTCCAGCTCTTCCTGATAGCCGTTGACCGGGCCGCCGGCAGAGGCGCCGGCGCGGTACTGGCCGCGCACGGTCAGCTTCTCGACATTAGCGCCGGTGATCGGCTTCAGCGAGCGCAGCACCTTCAGCTTCTCGTCGCGCACCGCTTCGGCGTCGAGCGAGGAGGGGGCTTCCATGGCAACCAGGCAAAGCAGCTGCAGGATATGGTTCTGCACCATGTCGCGCAGCGCGCCGGCCTTGTCATAATAGGTGACGCGACCTTCCAGGCCGACGGATTCGGCAACCGTGATCTGCACATGATCGATATGGGCAGAGTTCCACAGCGGCTCATAGAGCGCGTTGGCAAAACGCAGCGCCATCAGGTTCTGCACGGTTTCCTTGCCGAGATAGTGGTCGATACGGAAGATCTGCTCTTCCTTGAACACCTTGCCGATCGTGTCGTTCAGCGCCTGGGCCGATGCGAGATCGCGGCCGATCGGCTTTTCCACCACGATGCGGGTCGACTTGGTGATCAGCTTGTGATCGCGGATCTTGTCGGCGATGTCGCCGAAGATCGACGGGGACACCGCGAGATAGAAGGCGCGCACGATGTCTTTGCCGGCGTCGAGCAGCGTCTTCAGCTGCGGCCAGCCCTGATCGGACTTGGCGTCGACTGCGACATAGAAGATGCGGGCGAGAAATTTCGCCAGCTCGGCCTCGTCGAGTTCCTCTGCCTTCAGATGTTCCTTCAGCGCGGCGAGCGTGTACTGACGATATTCGTCGTCGGTCATGGCCGTGCGCGAAGCCCCGATGATGCGCGTCGGCTCGGTCAGCTGGCCGGCCAGCTGGCGATGATAGAGCGCTGGCAACAGCTTGCGTTCGGCAAGGTCGCCGGTGCCGCCGAAGACGACATAGTCAAAAGGTTCAACGGGGATGATCTGGCTGCTCATACGGCGTCTCTCACTCGGCAAGTTAGTTGGACAGGTTTGTAATCTAATCGATTTAAAAAAGCCACCCCGCGGGGTGAATTTTGCATTCACTTATCGTTTTGCGGCACGCGTTGCGTCTGGTTGCGGCAATTGACCACAAGGCCAGAGGACGGCGGGGCTGCCGCAAAACCGAGCAGGGCAATGAAGAGGACAGCAATCCAGACGCGGTAAGAAATCGCGCGGCGATCATCGCCTTGGTCCGGTTCGGCTTCTATCGATCGCAGCAGTGCGGTTGTCCGCTGCGCTTGCCGCGCAGGGACACGGATCGGGATACCGCCGACTGCACCGGCATAGTGCGGCAGGTTGGCAATGAGGTGCCATTGCTTCGCCACGACCACAATGCCATGAGCCTCGAGATAACCGAGGCACATCGAAAAGTCGCGGATGCCGTAAGCGATAGCGACGCATTCGAGGCTGTCGCCCCGGTCCGACAGGCAGGACCCTACCTGCATACTAGAACCTGTCCCGCAGCGCATACCAGGTCAGCGCCAGGAACAGAAGCGGGCTTCTGAACCGTGCACCACCGGGGAAAGGCGGGATCTTGAGTTGTTTGAGCAGGTCCAGTTCACTCGAATTTCCGGCAATCGAATCGGCGTACATCTTGCCTGAATAGTTTGACAACATCACGCCATGACCGGAAAAACCGCCGATCGAGGTGACGCCGGGCATGACCTCGCGGGCAAAGGGCTTGCGCGGCAGCGTGATGCCGACCGAGCCGCCCCAGGCATGGGTCATCTCGATGTCTTTCAGGGAAGGGTAGATCTCGGCGATCTGGCGCCGGATATGGGTGGAGATGTCGCGCGGACTGTCCGAGGTATAGGCCTCGCGGCCGCCGAACAGCAGCCGTCCGTCCTGGCTCTTGCGGAAGTAGCGCACGACGAAGCGGCTGTCGGCGACGGCTTCCGAGCCCGGGATCACATCCGGGAATTTGTCGAGCGGCACGGTCGCGCCGATGAACGAGCGGATCGGCATCACCCGGGCAGCCGTCACCGGTTCCAGATTGCCGATATAGGCATTGGTCGCGATCAGCACCTTGTCGGCGGTAATCGTGCCGCGGGGCGTCTCGATCATCGTCTTGCCGCCGTTCTGGCGGATCGCCGTGGCCGGCGTCATTTCATGGATGCGCGCCCCGGATCCTGCCGCCACGCGCGCCAGACCGATCAGCATCTTCAGCGGATGGATATGTCCGGTGCCGGTATCGCGCACGCCGCAGAAATAGCGCTGCGATCCTAGGCGCTCGGCCGTCTCGGCCTGGTCCATGAAGCTGACATGCGGATAGTTGTAGCGCGTCGCCAGGATCTCGGCCGAACGCCGATAGTCGTCGCCGTAGCTTTTCTTGTGCGAGACATTCATCTGCCCCGGCATGTATTCCATGTCGATACCATGCGTATCGGCAAAGCCGAGCAGATGCTGCTTTGCGTTTTCCGCCATGTCGAACAGCGCCTTGGAGCGCTCATAGCCGAGCTCATCTTCCAGTTCGTCCGGCCAGGCACGCTGGCCGGTGCCGAGCTGGCCGCCATTGCGGCCCGATGCGCCGTCGCCGAAGCGATGGCCTTCGATCAGCACGACCGAGACGCCACGCGTCGCCAGATGATAGGCCGCCTGCAGGCCTGTATAGCCGCCGCCGACAATGGCGACATCGGCGGTCGTCGAGCCGTCAAGCGCCGGATATTCCGGCCGCTCCCCGGCACTCGCCTGATACCAGGACAGGCCGGGTGCGATAGGACTTTGCCATGCCATGAACCGCGCTCCTCAGACGTTCAGGAGAAGGAATTCGCGTTCCCACGGGCTGATCACCTGCATGAAGGTCTCGAATTCGCCGCGCTTGACGCCGGCATAGAGGCCGATGAACTCGGCGCTCAGCACTTCCGCCAGCGCATCATCCGATTCCAGCTGCGACACGGCCTCCAGCAGGCCGCGCGGTAGATCGACCGAACCTTCGTTGGCGGTGCCTTCCGATGCTGCCGTCGGCTCGACCTCTTTCAGGATGCCGAGCAGGCCGCAGCCGAGCGAAGCGGCGAGCGCCAGATAGGGATTGCAGTCGGAGCCGGGCAGGCGGTTTTCGATGCGCCGCGCTGCGGCGTCGGACACAGGAACGCGGAAGGCCGTGGTGCGGTTGTCATAGCCCCAGGCATTGTTGACCGGTGCCGACATGTCGGGCGTCAGGCGGCGATAGGAATTCACGTAGGGCGCCATCATCACCAGCGCCTTGGGCACGAAACTCTGCATGCCGCCGATGAATTGGAAGAATTCCTTCGACGGGGAACCATCGGGATTGGAGAACACGTTTTTGCCGGTCTCGATATCGACCACTGACTGATGGATATGCATCGCCGATCCCGCCTGGCCCTGCATCGGCTTGGCCATGAAGGTGGCATAGATGCCGTGCTTGAGGGCAGCCTCGCGGATCGTGCGCTTGAACAGGAAGACCTGATCGGCAAGCTCGATCGGATCGCCGTGTCGCAGGTTGATCTCGAGCTGCGCGGCGCCGCCTTCCTGAATGATTGTATCGATCTTCAGATACTGGCGTTCGGCGAAGTCGTAGATGTCGTCGACGATCTTGTCGTATTCATCGACCGCACCGAGGCTATAGGCTTGGCGACCGGCGCCTGGACGACCGGAACGTCCCGTCGGCGGCTCGAGAGGATAGTCGGGGTCGGGGTTCGTTTTCGTTAGATAGAATTCGAGTTCGGGCGCTACGACCGGCACCCAACCTTCCTGCGCGTAGAGATCGACGATGCGCTTTAGCACGTTGCGCGGCGCGATCTCGACAGGCGCGCCGCTCTGCCAGGTCGCATCGTGAATAACCTGCGCG
>ERZ1034375.110-NODE-110-length-24460-cov-72.578231_pt1 | contig 24460 bp, 29 predicted proteins | sample MGYA00520585_ERZ1034375 | MGnify/ENA primary metagenome ERZ1034375 (study PRJEB33736, sample SAMEA104288463) | Azolla filiculoides | biome: Urban; feature: water surface; material: ditch water | place: Netherlands | collected 2014 ... | reverse complement strand
TAAAGAACCTGCAACTGGTTCGCGGATACCGTCGATGTCTACGGGAGGAGCAGCGATAAATGCAATTACGAAGCAAGTGATCGCAGATACAAGGGTAGGAATCATCAATACACCGAACCAACCGATGTAAATCCGGTTTTCAGTGCTGGTTATCCACTCGCAGAAGCGATCCCATACGTTAGCGGTTGAACGCTGTTGTAAGGTTGTGGTCATTTTATAAGTGCTTTATTTTGTCTATCTATGATGTTGATAGGTTTTTTTGCCTACCTGACTACAACATTAGAGGGTAAATTGAAATTTGTAAAGATAATTAAAATCAGTATTAGTTATATCAGTTATATGTTTTAGTAATCTATTGAGATTTACAAAAGGTTCTTCACATTTTGACCGAAAACAGGGTGTGGAGTTTAGGGAAGCCAGTAATGGCTATCACCTATTAACTATCACCATATAGGACTTAATAGTGTCACAATAAAGTCCCTTCTAGGGTGCGTCAGACCTAATAAATTGGTTAATATCAACTTATTTTCGACATCTGATGCACCCTACTAATATATGCAAGTTGCGTAAGTCCTGAACTATCACCTCTTACCTGCTATTTTACGGTACTCTTCTTGAAGATCCTGAATTGAAAACAACGCATCAAACTGCAGGCCAGCAGATTTATATAACTCTGCGCCTCCTTGTAGTCGGTCTATCAAAGAAATTACTCGATTTACAGTATAACCTGCTGCTTGCAGACGTTCAACCGCTTTCAGTGCAGACTGCCCCGTAGTGACAACATCTTCTAGCACCACTACTTTTGCACCTGCTGGCAAGGTAGGTCCTTCTATATAAGCCATTGTGCCATGACCTTTAGCTTCTTTACGAATAATCAACGCGGGTAGGAGTCGATTTTCATAAACAGAAACTACACTCACTGCTGAAACAATGGGATCAGCACCCAGTGTTAGACCTGCTACTCCCTGTGTATCTATTGGTAGGAGGTGTAACAACAATCGTCCTACTGCCAAAGCACCTTGAGGATGCAGTGTTACCTGTTTACCATTAATATAGTAAAAACTACGTTGTCCAGAAGAGAGAACAAAATCACCTTCTTGATAAGCAAGTCGGCAAAATAAATCGAGTAACTTCTGACGCAAGGTAGTTAAATCAGTAGTAATTGCCCAAATATCTGATTGGTTAGATGTTTCAGTAGAATAAGACATTACAAACCGTTAAAAGTTTTGCTACACCAAAGGTTGAACTCATCGGAGTTCTGAAATTAAGCATAAATTAAGATTCACAAAAAAGTTGAGGAGTCGTTAACATGAGTATAAATTGGCAAGGCTTGAGTGGGTTATTAGTACTGCTGTTTAGTAGTACAGGCTTTCCTATGGTTACAGTTGCTCAGATGCAACCAGAAAATTATGAAACAATTACTGATACTGTTGAAAGAGCGTATTTTCGCTATGACCCTGATTTTTATGACAATGGCAGTTTAAAGCGTCAGGTAGATTCTTTATTGGGTCCAGGGGGTAAGTTCCGAACAACGTTCCCTGATAATGAAATCGCTAAAGATGCTGAGTTGGTAAACACTGTTTATCATGATGTTCTTACCCAACAAGCTATGAGTGATCCTTATCTTCGTGCTCCTGATTTACCAAGTCCTTACGATTCTTCTTTATTGATGTCTCCTCGCTATAATGCTAATAAGCTAAAACTTGGTACTGAATACCACTTTGACAGTTTAACATCTCATTAATGCTGGTATTAAATGCATTAGGTTTGAGAGGCGTTCCATCGAACGTCTCTATAATACATAATACTGCAAACGGATGAAACTTGGACTTATGTCATACTCATAGCGCAGCGTGGTGTAAGCCATGGGAACATAATGCAGCTTATCTCTTGAGAACACTGCGTGAACGGGGAGCGTGCCTTAGGCTATAGTATCTCGGAGATTCTTCACTTCGTTCAAAATGAAACTTTTAAACCCTGTCTAGTATAAAATCAGACTCTGACTTTATTTTTGAACAGAACTCCGTACACCTTAATATTCTGTAATCCTCTTACCTTTTGCCTCTTGGCTGCCTACGCAAGCAATTATGGCTAATAATAGGCGGGTCTGCCATAATAATGATTGAGAACTCAACCATACGCCAATTACACCATCTACCTCAATGATCCATAGAGGACGTTGTGAGAGTACTCGTCCTTGAAACCAAGACATGCGACTGTCCATAGATACAGCTTCTAAATCGGCGGTGGCCATGCGGCTAGGCACCGCAGCGTTATAAACTTATATAATTGTTGGTAGGTCTGTCTTAGTGGCATGGCGGATTATCATTGCGGCTATGGCAAAATTATTGGTAAAATTTTTACAAAAAATACATGGAATTCATTAAGATTCTGAAGGTTGGAATCAGGATACAAATTTGCGTCAAGCGTTCAAAAATTCAACCGTCTGGTTTTATAAAGTTCTAGCACACAAAGTTGGATATGTACGAATGCAGCAATGGATTCATAAAGTCATTTATGGCAACCGTCCCATTGGTACCTCCGCAGATATTGATCGTTTATAGCTGCAAAGTCCATTGAAAATTACACCCAAAGAGCAAATTGATTTTTTGCAACGTTTGTATCAAGGTAATTTACCGTTTTCAAAACTGACTATGGATGTTGTTAAAAACATGATGGTGCGTGAATAAGCTCCAGATTACACACTGCAGGCTAAAACGAGATGCTTAAGTAGTAATAAACCGCAAATAGGTTGGTTTGTTGGTTATTTGGAAAAAAACGAAAATGTCTACTTTTTTACCACAAATAAATATTGATGGATATCAATAAACCAGATGATTTACCTGCCCGAATTGATGATAGACGCAGCAGTTTGAATGTATTTGGGTCTATTCTAATCTTATAAATGTTGTATCAAAATCTGACTTTGTATAACTCGAATAATTCTCCTAATTGACGTTTTACTATTTTAGCACCTGCGGTTTTAATAGTTTTTTCCCATTCAGATGCAGTTTCTAGAAATACCTCAGCACCTAAATAAGTTTCCAAAATTGCCCAATCTTCTGCTAAAGGTTGTTCTGAATTGAGAATGTCAAATACAAAGTATCCTTCGGGTTTTAATACCCGTTTAACTTCTAGTAATACAAGATGCCAATAATCCAGTGGAAAATAACAACTAAATCCGGTAGCTATTACTAAATCAAATTGTCCGGAAGGATGGTTTAAATGATGTGATGCCCCTAATTCTACACCTTTGAAAAGTTTTGAGTTCAACTGTGAACCACGGGAATTGAGAGTATCGCGTGCTATGTTACTGATTTCTTGCCCATAGAAACATGCTTGCCAATCTCGCCAAGGATATATTAAAAAACTGACACCGCAACCGATATCTAAGCAGTGTTGCTTTTCTTGAGGTTGGGCAATTTCCCAGAATGGTGAAACAATTCTACTATTTAAAAAGCCTGTAGTCCATTCTCGAAATATTGGCATTGCTCGTACTTCATCTGATACTTCAAAGGGTTGATTTTGATATTGTTTATTGAAGCGATATGCTACTTCGGCTATTCTTTCTTGCCATTTGTCTGAGTGATTTATATTCGTTGTGTAAGATTTTGATGTTGGATTTTTAGACATTATTTAATTTGGGGATTGGGGAAGATGAGGGAGATGAGGGAGATGAGGGAGTAATTTTCCTAATGACTAATAACTAATAATATTAAACCTTGGCTAATAAAGGTGCAGCAGCTAGGAGGGTTTTGGTGTAGGGATGTTGGGGATTGATGAAAACTTCTTTGGTGCGACCTATTTCAACTATTTTACCACCATTCATAACGGCGATGCGATCGCAAAAAAATCTCGCTAACCATAAATCATGGGTGATAAACAAGTAAGTTAACTCGAATTCGGCTTTTAATTGCAACATCAAATCTAGAACTTGTGTCTGTACACTTGCATCTAGCATACTCACTGGTTCATCACATATTACTAGTTTAGGACGAGTAATTAAAGCCCGTGCGATCGCAACTCGTTGTTGTTGTCCTCCAGATAAGTCAGATGGATAACGTTGATAATAAAGTTCTGCTGGTGTTAGTCCCACTTTTTCTAACATCCACAAAACCTTTCCTTTGGCTTTTTCAGCATTCGCTAAATTGTGAATTAATAAAGGATCAGCTATACTTTGTCCCACAGTCATGGCTGGATTTAAACAGGCGTGAGGATCTTGGAATATCATTTGTATTTGTCGGCGAGAGGAACGGATTCTTTGCTGCGATACTTTAGTTAATTCTTGTCCTAAAAACTCGACTTTTCCAGATATAGGAGGAATTAACTGTAAGATTGTTCTGGAAAGTGTACTTTTCCCACAACCAGATTCTCCTACTAATCCTAATATTTCGCCTGGGTATAATTCTAAGTCAATGCCATCTACAGCTTTAATTGTTTGACCTGATCCTTTAAATAGACGTTCAATAAAATTAGGTTCAATGGTGTAATGTTGTTTAAGTGCTGTAATTTTTAAAATTGGTGATTGATGATTGATAATGGGTGATGGGGACTGATCTTCAACTTCATCAAATGCTTGTATATGTAAAGCTGCTTTTAATAGAGATTGGGTATATTCATGTTGGGGATTACTAAATACAGATGATGTTTTTCCCATTTCTACCATTTTGCCATGATACATAACACCAATGCGGTCGCAATATTTCGCGACCATTGCCAAATCATGGGAAATTAATAATAATCCCATGTTTTCCTCTGCACACAATCGCGTCAATTCTTGTAAAATCTGGGCGGAGACTGTCACATCTAAACTAGTTGTGGGCTCATCAGCAACAATTAGTTTAGGATTAAGAAGTAAAGCTAGTGCGATCACAACTCGTTGACGCATGCCTCCGCTAAACTCATGGGGATACTGATTCCAGCGATTAGGAGGAATTTTCACCTTTTCTAAAGTTGCTAAGGCTTTTACCTTTGCTTGCTGTGTGGATAATTCCGGGGAATGTGCTTGTAAAGTCTCTAGACAATGATTACCAATAGTCATCAACGGATCAAGGCGTGTCATCGGGTCTTGAAAAATTAAAGCTACAGCTTCACCTCGAAATTCTCTTAGCTGAGTAGGTGTTAGGTTTAATACTGAGTATCCATGAAAAATTACCTGTCCCTCTAGCTGACTTGAGGAGGGTAACAAACGCATTACTGCCCGTCCGATTGTAGATTTACCACAACCAGACTCTCCTACCAAACCCATTCTTTCACCAGGTTGGAGGGTAAAAGATACATCATCAACCGCCCAAGTTACTTCTTCTCGGTGACGTTGTGGATAAGCTACACGCAAATTCTTAATACTAAATAAGGATTCACTCATAAATATTTACCAACTTTAATAAATTCTTGGACGGGAGAATTTGCCTAATTTGTAAAAATATATCTAAATAATAGTAACCAAAAGGTTTGTGTTTTGAGAAGCTACTAGATATTTTAGTGGAGTGCCAACGTAATACCTAAATATATCTATTAAAGCAGATGCTATTAGCTTTTTCCTACCTGCCATTGTTGCTACGCCCATTAAAGAACCTATACCCGTATTTTTGATGATTTTTTTTGGGCATTATGCTGATTGCACCCCTATTCTTTGAAAAAATGCACCTACCGGGAATTGTAGGGTTAATACTGGCAGGGGTGATAGTTGGGCCTAATGGCTTGGAACTTTTGGTACGGGATAACACAATTGTTATTTTAGGTACAGTTGGTTTATTGTTTCTCATGTTCATGGCAGGATTGGAAACCAGCTTGGATGACATGAAATATAACGCAGATAAGATGTTAATTTTTGGTTTGTTGACATTTACTGTCCTGATGATATTGGGTACGGGGGGTAATGTTAGCAATTGGTTACGGATTTCTACGTCCGATTTTAGTCGCTTCTTGTTTTGCTTCCCATACCTTGCTGGCATTACCTATAGTCAGTAAAATGGTAAAATCATGCAATCACAAGTTTTAACTACTACTTTTGGTGGCACTTTAATCACTGATATTTTGGCACTATTAGTATTAGCAGTAGTAATAAGGGCGCATCAACTTAGTTTCACATTCCGGTTTTGGTTATTTTTAATTCCTTCACTGATTATTTATACCTTCCTTACCCTCTGGGGTGTTTCTCGCTTGGGAAAGTCGTTTTTTCGCAAATTCGGACATGATGAAGGGGCAGAATTTACTTTTATTCTTGCTACTGTATTTTTAGTTTCCTATGGGGCAGATATAGTCCAAATTGAACCGATTATTGGTGCTTTTTTAGCAGGAGTCGCTATTACCCAATTGATACCCCACCTTAGTCCTTTAATGAGTCGGATTCAATTTATGCGTAATATTATATTTGTGCCGTTTTCCCTAATTTTTATGGGAATGTTGGTAAATCCCAAAATTCTCATTCAAGAACCAAAATCCTTAATAGTATCTGGTGTGAGAATGACAGTTGCCATTATTGCTAAATATCCACGTGCTTGGGGTGCAGGTAAATTATTTGTATTTAACTTTGATAGGGTGATGGTAATGTTTGGATTATCGGTGGCACAAGGTGCTTCTACCTTGGCTGCAATTACCGTTGCTTAGAACATTAAATTGGTAGATCAATTAACAGTGAATGGTACAATTACCATGATTTTAGTTACCTGCATTGAGTGTTGTTGGGTGACAGCAAAGTGGGGAAAAAACTAAAACCAGAAGATGCTACTAGTCAAAAAGTGAAGGTGGAAAATTAGGCGATAACGTTTTAGTTTCAGTTGCTAATCCAAATACAGAGGATAAGCTGTTAAAATTACCCATGGTCTTAGCAAAATCAGCCATCGGTATATTATTACCTCTCCACATTTTAATTGAAGCAGGTGAACCAACTTTTCCAGCAGATAAAGCTAGACGAAATCAACTACTTCCCACCGCAGAAATGATTGCCCATGCAGCAGTTACCACAGTTACAACTATTGGTAGAATTGATGAATCAATTGATAAAACAATTGCAAGGGTAGCAGAAGAAAAACAAGCCAGTGTCATAAACCTTAGCAACAGAACTCAAAGCACCCTTACAACTTTTACAAGTCATCCCCTCAAGAGGAGTAGATATTGATTTAAGTGAGAGGATACTACCAGCGGATACACCTGTGCAAAAGGTGTGGGGTAATTTTGTCACAGAAGTGTCGCGGTTATTGAAACCTAATGATTTATTGGTGTTAAATGGGTCAGCATCACAAAAAGGCCAGATATTTTCACTACTTGGTCATGTTCCCGAAGCGATCGCACATATTCACCCTAAACTTGCTATAATTATCGCCTATTTGCCACAGTAGCAGTGGATGCGAATTGGGGACTGGGAATTGGGAACTGGAAAATAACTCTTAACCAATTACCAATTACCAATTACCAATTACCAATCACCAATCACCAATCACTAATTTATGCTTTACCCCGTTGTTTGGAAAAATAACTCAGTTTTACTAATCGACCAAACCCGCTTACCAAATGAGTATGCTGTGGTAGAAATCCACCGCAGTGAAGACATGGCTGAAGCAATCAGAACTATGATTGTTAGAGGTGCGCCGGCGATTGGTGTGGCTGCGGCTTATGGTATATATTTGGGTGCAAGGGAAATTGAAACTAGCGACAGACAAGAGTTTTTACACCGTTTAGAAAAAGTTGCCCAGTTATTGCGTTCTACCCGTACCACAGCAGTAAACTTATTTTGGGCTATAGGTAGAATGATGCAAACTGCCTATAGAAGTTTAGGAACAATCGCAGAAATTAAACAAATTCTCCTAGAAACTGCGCAAACTATCAACGCTGAAGATATCCAAACCTGTCAACAAATAGGTGATCATGGCTTAGAAGCTTTACCGAAAACTCCCGAAAAATTAACCATACTTACTCACTGTAATGCCGGTGCTTTAGCAACTGCTGGTTATGGTACTGCATTGGGTGTAGTGCGTTCCGCTTGGAGAGAAGGAAGATTAACACGAGTATTTGCAGATGAAACTCGTCCCCGTTTACAAGGTGCAAAACTCACCGCTTGGGAATGTGTACAAGAAGGAATTCCCGTTAGAGTTATTACTGATAATATGGCCGCACACTGCATGAAACAAGGTTTCATTGATGCAGTTGTGGTCGGTGCTGATAGAATTGCTGCAAATGGGGACGCTGCTAATAAAATCGGTACTTACGGTTTAGCAATTGTTGCTAAAGCCCATAATATTCCGTTCTTTGTTGCTGCACCTATTTCTACCATTGATGTTGCTTTAGCTGAAGGTAGTCAAATTCCCATTGAAGAACGTCACCCAGTAGAAATTTATCAAGTTGGTAACACTATTCTTACACCTTCAGGAGTGGAATTTTATAACCCTGCTTTTGATGTTACTCCCGCAGATTTAATTACAGCCATTATTACAGAAAATGGTGCTTTTGCTCCTGGTGAGTTGATTAAATCTAAGTTAAAATAAGGAGTTTAAATTACAAGCTAATGAAAAATTTAATTCCTACAATTTATTTAATTCTTTCCTGCATCTCGCCTGTTAGTTGTAGTAATTCACCAAATAGCACAATACAACTAAAATCTACTAAGACTGTTGTACAGTCTCAACTGGAAACTTCCCCAGAGTCTGTAACAGACAATCCAGGTAAAAGAGAAACGAATATTGAGACAGAATCTGCTTCTTCAAACCTTAACAATATGACTAAAAAAAATCTAAACCCCACCAGGGAATTACCAAAATAGCCACAAGTTGGGACGGTTAAGGAATTAGTGAGTGGTGATTTACTATGTTATGTCACCTGAGTAGATAAAAAAGGTATTGAAAATCGAGTTGGTGCAAGTTTTGATATTTGTGCAGAAGAAGGAGAATCTTTAAATAAGCAAGTACACGCTGTTGACACAATAGAATCAGTAAGTGATTGCCAAAGTGGTGAACCATGTGGAAACACACGGCAAGAATCTATAATTACCAGAATGGAAGTTTTAGAAGAAAAAAAATCATCTAAACCTAAAACTGTTACATCAGTAACCATGAGTTTGGGGAATGAGGTTGTCACTGAAGAAATATCAGGAGACAAATCTGGCTCTGCAAATAATAAGACCCAAACTATAAGTAATGGTGATATGGATAATTACAACAGATAATCATGACTCTTGGATGGGAGTTAATAATACAGGAAATTTTAGTTATAAAGGATGTGATGTAAAAGGTAAATGTATTGAATTAACAGGGGGTAAACTTTTCTGTCGAGATGCTCAATGAGTTACAGGGTGGATAAATGCAGATTATATCTACATCTGAGAACAACCAATTACAGAAGACGGAAGTGCTGAATCAACTCTGATCGTGAGAAAAGATCGTGAAAAAAGGTGATACGGAAATTCTTAAATCTACAGGATTGAAAGCTAGTGACAGGTGATAATTGAAAGTTGACAGGGTGGAAATTCAGTTTTTGACACTCCCTCTCCAACTTAAAGATCTAGGTAGGGATTCTTGGTTCAGCGAGTCCACTTAGAATAAACCTATTGTGATGCGTCATAGCCATGACTTTTAGATTGATTCAATCTCCTCCTTTCCATACCCTATGGGAAGGGTACGCCTACGTAATGATAATTGGGCATTTTTTTCACTTGAAAAACTCTAATAAACCTCTTGCAGAATTATTTTGATGTTAAGGTATATGGTTTTGGTTTAATGCCAATGAGTGGGATCTTTGAGAAAGGCGATACGTTACGAAGTAGAAACAGCAAGATTTTAGTTGTTAAGGTCAAGCACTGCATTGGGCGGGTTTCCCGACTTGTTAGCGAAGCTCCTCAGAAATAGGCAGCCAGTAGCAGTGCAGCGTTTGCATATTAGGCAGCACAAGGGCGTTTAGACAGGTTAATTACCCTTCCCTATTGCTTTCTACTATAATTATTAAACTACTGAGGTGTTTACGCCTTAATTAGTTTTCATCCCTGCTATCAGGGTCTTCACCCTATTTTCTCATGAACCATCAATTCACAGACGTGATAAACTTTCGCATAACTGCACTGTCCAGGCATTTTGAGTTATTACCAAATAAAGCCTGAGTTTACTTCACTTTAAATTTCCAAAAACTTGTTATGCCTATTTTAGATTCCAAAGGTCGGTTATTCGGCAAAATCAACTTACTCGATTTAGGTGCTGCGCTGGTAATCTTACTAGTGATAATTGGTATCTTTATCTTTCCCGGAACTTCCGGTTCTGTAGCTCAAGTCGGTACAAAAACACTACCTATAGAAGTAGACTTAGTAGTGCGTGGTTTAAACATCCGCAATCCTGAACAATTATTTAAACAAGGATTTAGCAAAGGCGGTAAAACAAATGTCATTATCCGCAATCAACCCTATGGTCAAGTAGGAATTAAATCCATTCAACAACTAGAAAGGACTATTACTGTTCCTCAACCAGATGGTTCAGTTAAAGAATTAACAGATCCTAGAGTAAATAATTTTAGTACAGATTTTCTCTTGACTTTAGAAGGAAGAGCTCAAGTTACCGATAACGGGCCAGTTTTAGGTAATAGTAAAGTAAAAATCGGGATGCCTTTTGAATTGGAAGGTTTTAACTATAACTTCAACGCTTCTGTAATTGATATTCGCTTAAAAGATAAATAGTATTTTGTTAAATATGTAATGGGCATCGGGGACTCGGTAATTACCCATTACCGAGTCCCCGATGCCCATTACATATTTAACAAAGTTAAAAACTTACGAATTAGTCCAATTGTTACCGCTGGTAATTCTAATTGCGGTGTTAATCCCACATTTTCCAAAGATTGGAAATATCGAATAGCTTGGGGATTAATTTCCGCAAATCGCCGACCAATTTCTGGACCAGTAAATTGCGATTTTTGTCCCCAAATAATAGCAGTGGGAGTTGTTAACTGTTGAATGTAAAGAGACAAATCAAAGCACAAATCTCCACGGACAAAAGATAGTGCTGCATATTCAGCATTCGGTTGCTGGGCAGATTGTAAATAGGCATCTACTATCTCTTGATAGACTCGATTAGAGTAGGCAAATTGTCGCTGCTCTAAAAAACTGCGGATCCCCGCATCAGTAGCAATTCCCGTACTATACAGTAACCGGTCAACCAAAGGCACGCTAACTAACTGGGCAAAAAAACTGCGGGAGTAGTCTTGCCCAAAATCCGAAAGTCCAGCAGGACTAACTAGAATTAAAGACTTAAATAAATCTGGATGGGAAATTGCCACTCTAATGACAAATGCTGCCGTCAGAGAAGAGGCGACAACCATCACTCTCCCTGTGCAGGTTTGTTCAATAAACTCCCATATTGTGGTTAAATAGTCCTCAATTTTGTAATTGCGTTGTGGATGTTCAGACCCACCCCAACCAATTAAATCTGGTGCAATCACCCGATATTCAGCCGCAAAAGCAGGAAATACTTTCGACCATTCATAAGCAGAAGACCCACCACCAAAACCATGTAAAAACAGCAAAGTTTCCCTGTCAGGTTTTGTACTTTCATCCTGCCAAGGTGAGTCAGTAGCAGTATGGTATACCATCTTACCCAAGGAGGTATTGATGAAGCGTTGCTCAAATCCCAGTAATTGCAACATAAGCATTTTTTGTGATTCTTTTGACTAAAGAGCATTTTTAGCACTGAGGTTGCACCAAAGTGCTGACTGATTTTGGTAAACTCCTCACTCTTATTGATTATCGGCCAACTAAGCACAGCAGAACTTCTGACTCTTGTTAGATTAAGGAAATGTAAAGTTACGAAATGACTTATAAAGATCTTGTATTAATTTTTTAATCAAACAGATAAGTTATGTTGAAACTACCAAGCAATAATTGTTTTTTATAGGACTGGATATAATAGTACTAATGAATACTTATACAGATAAGTTATGTTGAAATTACCAAGCAATAATTGTTTTTTATAGGACTGAATATAATAATACTAATGAATACCTATGTGGTGTTTGTGGTATTTATGGTAGCCTAACAGAAAAATCACCGTTAACTCTAAGCGTTAAAGATAGCTGGAAGGCTGAAATAAATCGGCATTACTGATTCTATTTGTATATGCTAGAACAAGAGCCTTTCTATTGACGTGATTACTGTCTAGGAATGGTAAAGCAGGGTATCATGGTAAATTGAGCTACTCTTCAATTAGAACAAGTACAAAAGCTGGAAAAGACTAACCAGCTTGATAGCTCTAATGTACCTAAGTAAATTATTACTTCTGTAGGAGAGGATCTATTTGATAAACATTTTGATGCCCAGCAGGTAATTTTATCTAGATCTATTCGTTTAAATTTTGACAATTTGAAATCTTATGAAAGAGTAGACACCCAATTTAAACGATACGGTATTATTTTTAATAATTCTTTAGGTATACAACCTTCAAACCCAGCTTTTCCAAGGCACTCAGAACTAAACCTTTTAATAGGACCTCCCAAAAACGGATTGTTAGAAGAGTTGTTTTCTTACGTCCTGTTAACTGGGTTAGTGCCTTAGTGACTAGCTGACAGCGATGAGTTGTTGATGCCCCTATGACGAAAATGATAAATTGCTGGATGAATCAGTTCTCCCCGCTGGTAATATTGTAAATTCTGGGTCGGAGATACCTCCAAATACTATGCTATCTATAACAATAAATTACATTCAAAAAGTGAGCTTCTGTTGTTTTGATGGCCACTTCACTCTTGATAAATTTAAGTCTTGTTTTTCTCACTCACCGAAAGTAGGGTGTGGGGTTTAGGGAAAGATAGTTTTTCCCACACCCTAAAAAGTATAGAGCCCAGATCTTTCACTTCGTTCAGGACGCTTCGTGATTCATTGCGTGATTTATTGATGGAGAAGAAAATGTAGTTCGAGACGCGCGACACCAGAAATACAATGTCCTGATTTGAATCCTGATTTTAATTATGGGGTTCCCCACAGGTCTGTAATCTGAGCAGTTAAATGAGGGAACAGTGAAGAGACTGATAACTGATAACTGATAACTGATAACTGATTAAGTAGTTTTGTAATCAAATAGGTAAAAAATTGTGGTACAGGCTTCGTCTTCTTGGCGGCAATTAATTAACCAGTTTCCAGAGATCAAGATAGGAAGCCCAAGGCAGCGAAATTTAAAGCGTTTCTTTGAATCTGGAAGTATTCTTGGCTTCTTGACAATCATTGTTGCTATGCTGTTTTGGAACTGGAAGTTGTTGTTAGCACTTGCTGTTGGTATTCTAGTAATGCTTGTGGCTTACTCAATACCTAAGTGGAACTGGCAACTAAGTTGGTTAGAAATACGCAGGTTTTTAAATAGTGCCAATATTCGGTTGGCTTTAGCTGTTACCAGTGGTGGTATTGGGACTGTTATTAGTTATATAGCTGCTGAAATCTGGGTTGATTCCCCAAGTCATTGGCTGGCTGTTGCAACTATTGTCCAAGGTGTGGGGACGTTGCTAACTTTAATTTTGTTGGTTTGGCAAATTTTCAGCCTTCAGGGAAATCGAGAGGAAGAATATTTTGACCAGTTGTTGAATAACTTAACAGAAACAGATTCCTTAAAGCGCTTGCTTGCTGTGCGTAGATTGGTTAAATTTAGCACTCGTAAAGAAGTGAATCTTTCAGTACAGAAAGAAGTTCTTGAATGTTTAGGACTTCTATTGAGTAGGGAAGAAGAAGTAGTAATTCGAGAAGCGGCCTTAAATAGTTTGCAAACGTTGGATGCACTGCAAATGATAATATCCAGCAGTAGCAAACCTCCTGTATGACTAAAAAAAAGGTGAGCCATTTGGCCCACCCTAAAAAATAAAAGAAATCAACTATTGCTAATTAACCCAACAATCCGATCGCTTTAGCTAATACATTATCAACAGTGAAGCCAAATTTCTCCATACAAATACCACCAGGAGCAGAAGCACCAAAATGATCAATGCTAACAGTGTCACCTTCACTTCCAACATATTTATGCCAACCGAAACTGCTGGCAGCTTCTACAGAAAGACGCTTGGTGACTGCTTTAGGTAGAACAGACTCTTTGTAAGCAGCATCCTGGGCATCAAATAAATCTATGGAAGGCATGGAAACAACACGGACTTTCTTGCCTTGTGCTGTTAACTTTTCACCAGCACTTACACACAGGCTTAATTCCGAACCAGTACCAATCAAGATGAGCTCAGGGGTACCAGCACAATCGACAACAGTGTATGCCCCTTTCTTCACGGCTTCAATTGATGTACCTGCTAAGTTAGGAACATTTTGACGGGTGAACGCCAACAGAGTAGAAGCTTGTGCCTTAGACTTCTCAATTGCGACTGTGTAAGCTCCTGAACATTCGTTTCCGTCTGCGGGACGAATTACGGTTAAATCAGGAATAGCTCGCAGAGAAGCTAGTGTTTCAATGGGTTGGTGAGTGGGCCCATCTTCACCTTGTCCAATGGAATCGTGAGTCATCACCCAAATTGACCCAGCTTGAGACAAAGCGGCCAAACGAATGGCAGCACGCATATAGTCGGTAAAAATGAGGAATGTTGCACCGTAGGGGATTAATCCCGAACCATGTAGCGCCATACCATTACAGATTGCGCCCATAGCATGTTCACGCACCCCAAAGTGAATGTTACGGTTTTGGTATTGTCCTTTTTGGAAGTCACCAAAGCCCTTGATTTCGGTGAGGTTGGAGTGAGTTAAGTCAGCTGAACCACCGATTAATTCAGGTAAAACTGCTGCCAATTTATTCAGGCAGGTTTCTGAATGCTTACGGGTGGGTAGTGCTTTATCTTCCGTAGTGTAGGTGGGTAGAACTTTATCCCAACCTTCGGGTAATTTACCACTGATGAAACGTTCAAATTCAGCAGCTTCGGCGGGATACTTAGCTTTGTAGTCAGCTAAGGCTTTGTTCCAGTCACTTTCGTAATCCGCACCACGTTCTACTGCTTTCCGTGTGTGGTTGAGGACATCACTGGGGATTTCAAATGGTGCATATTCCCAACCTAAGTTTTTACGAGTCAACGCTGTTTCATCTACACCCAAAGCGGCACCGTGAATACCAGCGGTGTTTTGCTTGTTCGGAGAACCATAACCAATGGTGGTTGTTACCTTAATCATGGTGGGCTTGTCGGTGATAGCTTTGGCTACTTCGACGGCTTTGGAGATTGCGTCTAAATCGGTGTTACCATCTTTAACGTGGAGGACGTGCCAACCGTAAGCTTCAAATCGTTTAGAAACATCCTCTGTAAATGCTACATTTGTAGAACCATCAATGGAGATATGGTTATCGTCGTACAGAGCAATCAGCTTACCTAAGCCATAGTGACCGGCTAAGGAAGCAGCTTCACCGGAAATACCTTCCATGTTGCAACCATCACCAAGAAGTACATAGGTGTAGTGGTCTACAATCTTGGCATCGGGTTTGTTGAATTTAGCAGCTAGATGTGCCTCAGCCATAGCCAAACCGACGGCGTTAGCGATACCTTGACCCAATGGTCCAGTGGTTACTTCTACACCAGGGGTTTCAAAGTTTTCTGGATGTCCAGGAGTTCTAGAACCCCATTGCCGGAATTGTTTGATATCTTCGATGGTGACGCTATCGTAGCCTGTCAGGTACAGCATGGCATACTGCAACATACAGCCGTGACCAGCAGATAGGACAAAGCGATCGCGGTTGAACCATTTGGGATTTTTGGGGTTATAGCGCATAAAGCGATCCCAAAGGACAAAAGCCATTGGAGCCGCGCCCATCGGCAGTCCGGGGTGTCCCGATTTGGATTTTTCTATGGCATCAACAGCCAAAAAGCGAATCGAGTTAATACAAAGTTCTTCGAGGGATTGGGTTGCAACAGCCATAATCTCTTGTTTTTAACAACGGGTTAGCACTCTTTGTAGCTTTCTAATTCTGGGGTCATTATAAAGTGATCCCACCATTCTCATCATCCCATTCCTACTTGTAGATGGACAAGCGGGATCTTCTGAGTTTCTGGTGATGAATAGAGCTACTAATTGGGTCATGCCGAACCCTTGGTTGAGCTGGGAATGATTATTATATATAATACTTTCCGCAGGTTTACTTCAGGAGGCAGGAGCTAGGGGGCAGGGGGTAGAGGGCAGAAGGTTATTCTTTCCGTACATCCCACACAACACACCCTTACACCCCAAATTAGTATTAGAGGTATTTCTTAAAGGCCAGGGTGACATTATGACCACCAAATCCAAAGGAATTAGATAGGGCTACATCTACTTTTTGCGCGCGGCTAATGTGGGGTACATAATCTAAGTCACAACCATCATCAGAATGATCTAGATGGATAGTTGGGGGGATGTGGTCATTAGCGATCACTAGAACTGTAGCCACTGCTTCAATCCCACCCGAACCTCCCAACAAATGACCTGTCATGGATTTGGTGGAACTAATTGCTATCTTGTAAGCATGATCGCCCAATGCTTTTTTAATTGCTGCTGTTTCTGTGACATCATTAGCTGGGGTGCTAGTTCCATGAGCATTGATGTAACTAATCATTTCTGGTTTCAGTTTGGCGTCTGTGAGCGCTAGTTCCATCGCTCTTGCCGCACCTAAACCACCGGGTACGGGGGAGGTCATATGGTAAGCATCACAGGTCATACCATAACCGATCATTTCTCCATAAATACGAGCGCCGCGTTTCAGAGCGTGTTCTAATTCTTCAAGAATTAAAATTCCTGAACCTTCTCCCATGACAAAGCCATCACGATCTTTGTCAAATGGACGACAAGCCTTTTTAGGGTCATTCCGAGTGGAAAGCGCCCTGGCAGCAGCAAAGCCCGCTACCGACAATGGTGTAACGGCTGCTTCTGATCCCCCACAAATCATGGCTTGGGCATAGCCATTTTGAATCAAACGAAAAGCATCACCTATGGCGTTTGAACCAGCCGCGCAAGCTGTCACTGAGCAGGAATTAGGACCTTTAGCTCCGGTGTGGATTGCTGTTAATCCTGCTGCCATGTTGGCAATCATCATGGGTATCATGAATGGACTACAACGGTCTGGACCCCGACTGAGGTAGACTGTTTGCTGATCTTCTAATACTTTAATGCCACCAACACCTGAACCGATCATGACACCTATCTGTTCAGCATTGAGGTCATTGATAATTAATTGTGCGTCTGATATAGCCTGTTTAGCAGTTGCGATCGCAAATTGGGCAAACCGATCAGTGCGCTTGGCTTCTTTGCGCTCCATATATTCATGAGGATCAAAGTTTTTCACTTCCCCCGCAATCCGACAGTCGTGTTTAGACGCATCAAAAGCTGTAATATAGTCTATACCATTGCGTCCACTTAACAATCCTTCCCAATACTCAGATGGTGTGTTACCAATAGGTGTAATCGCGCCAACACCCGTTACAACAACGCGTTTACGTTTATAGTCTGTCATGATTCAGTTAAAGGTGGCGAAAAAGCAGCAGGTAGAACAATGCAGAACAGTATAGAGACGGGGAACAGTGAACAGTGAATATTGAACAGCGACCAGTAAATGGTGATAACCGATAACTGACTCATCTCCCCAGTCCCCTGTTCCTACTCCCCAGTCCCTTAGAACTTCTAGGCAGATGCAGCAATGTGAGAGTTGATGTAGTCTACTACCTCTTGTACTGTTAAAATCTTCTCGGCATCTTCATCAGGAATTTCGATCTCAAATTCTTCTTCCAAAGCCATTACCAATTCCACTATATCTAGAGAATCAGCTGCTAAATCATCTGTAAATGAGGCGCTTGATACGACCTTTTCAGGGTCAACATCTAGCTGTTCAACGACGATTTTCTTTACTCTGTCAAAAATATCAGGTTGGCTCATAGATAAAAGTCCTTAACAAGTTGCTATGATCTGCTCTTTATGGGAGATGATTTTTTGAGCATATACATCTTATCGGAAAGCGTGATCCTCAGTACAGTTATTAGTAACTAGTGGAAAAAGATAGGAAGTAGGAGGCAGAAAAGCTCGTTCTATAAGCTATTGTTTTTAGATAAACATGGAAATATAAGCTCTAAAACAAATATAAAAATATAATCTTATGCTATCACAAACGCTAAAATACGCTTACTACCCCGGTTGTGTCGCTCAAGGAGCCTGTCGGGAGCTTTATTTATCTACTCAGTCCTTGACTCAAGCATTGGGTATTGAACTAATTGAACTCAAAAAAGCTGCTTGCTGTGGTTCAGGTACATTTAAAGAAGATTCCCAATTCCTGGAAGATACTGTTAACGCTAGGAATATTGCCTTAGCAGAAGAATTAAATCTACCACTTTTGACAAATTGTAGCACTTGCCAGGGTGTTATTGGTCATGTTGATCAACGTTTAAAAGAATCACAATCAACCAACCCCGATTATTTGAATCAAGTTAATCGACTGTTAGTAAAAGAAGGTTGTTCACCTTATCGGGGAAGCACAGAAGTTAAACATCTGCTTTATGCCTTGGTAACAGATTATGGCTTAGAGAAAATTAGCCAGCGAGTCACTCGTAAGTTAAGTGGAATCAAATGTGCAGCGTTTTATGGCTGTTATCTCCTCCGCGCTCAAAAATCCATGCCCTATGATGATCCATTCCAACCAGAAGCTATGGAAAATGTCTTTCGGGCAGTAGGTGCAACACCTATTTATTATCGTGGACGCACTAAATGTTGTGGTTGGCCTCTATCTAGCTATGCCACTACAGAATCTTTCAAAATGGCAGGGATGCACATTCAAGAAGCATTAGCTGCTGGTGCTGATTGTATTGTCACACCTTGTCCTTTATGCCACTTAAACTTAGATTCTCGTCAGCCAGAAGTAGGAAAAGTAATTGAGAAAAGGTTGGGTTTACCAGTATTACATTTACCTCAATTAATTGCTTTGGCACTGGGAGTTAGTCCGAAAGAACTGGGTTTAGAACGTCATATTGTTTCCACACAACCATGTTTAGAAAAATTGGGATTTTAGTTTAGCAGTGACCAATGTTCGGTTTATTACTTAATAGGTTCGCTTTAACCCTTCATGATTGAAAATCTACTTTAATCTCAGCCTATTTCTCCTCAGAAACGCATAAACTAACGGTTGGTTCAGAATTAAACTGAAAAGTCTGAACCTTTAAACACAATATAAACGAAGGAAAAAGCAGAAATGACAAAATTTCTGGATACCGCTATTGAAGCTATTATCGCCCGCGAAATTCTTGATTCACGGGGAAGACCGACTGTTGAGGCTGCAGTACATTTGGCTAATGGTACAGTAGGACTAGCGCAAGTTCCTAGCGGTGCTTCCACAGGTACTTTTGAGGCTCATGAACTGCGAGATGGTGATAAAAGCCGTTATGGTGGCAAAGGAGTACTCAAGGCAGTGCAGAATGTGAAAGAGGTATTAGCACCCCAATTGTTAGGCTTGGATGCCCTAGACCAAGAATCATTAGATAAAATCATGATCTCTTTGGATGGTTCACCCAATAAAGCTAATTTGGGCGCAAATGCAATTTTGTCGGTTTCACTAGCAGCTGCTAAAGCTGCTGCTGAGTCTTTGGGAATTCCTTTGTATCGCTATGTGGGTGGGCCTTTAGCAAATTTGCTACCTGTACCTTTGATGAATGTGATCAATGGTGGAGCGCACGCAGCCAATAATGTCGATTTTCAGGAGTTTATGATTGTACCCGTCAGTGCGCCTTCCTTCCAGGAAGCTTTGCGTTGGGGTGCGGAAGTTTTTGCAACTCTCAGCAAGGTTTTGGATGATAAGGGTTTGCTGACTGGTGTTGGTGATGAAGGTGGTTTTGCACCTAACCTGGACTCTAACCAAGTAGCTTTAGAATTATTGCTAGCTGCTATTAAACAAGCTGGTTACAAGCCTGGGGAAGAAGTTGCTTTAGCCTTGGATGTGGCAGCGAGTGAGTTTTACAAAAATGGGCAGTATGTTTATGATGGTAAACCCCATAGCCCAGTTGAGTTTATTGATTATTTAGGCCAGTTGGTTGACCAATATCCGATTGTTTCCATTGAAGATGGTTTACATGAGGAAGATTGGGAAAGTTGGCAATTACTGACTCAGAAGTTGGGTTCACGAGTACAGTTGGTGGGTGATGATTTATTTGTTACTAACGCTACTCGGTTACAAAAAGGGATTGAGCAAAAAGCAGGTAACTCGATTTTGATTAAGTTGAATCAAATTGGTTCACTGACTGAAACTTTGGAAACTATTGATTTAGCTACTCGCAACGGTTTCCGCTCAGTCATTAGCCATCGTTCTGGTGAAACTGAGGATACAACTATTGCTGATTTGGCTGTAGCCACTCGTGCAGGTCAAATTAAAACTGGTTCTCTTTGTCGTAGTGAACGGGTAGCAAAATACAATCGTTTACTCAGAATTGAAGATGAATTAGGCGATCGCGCTGTTTATGCTGGTACTGTTGGTTTAGGACCTAAGTAGGAAATAGGAGTTCAGGAGTATGGCCTACGCCACGCTCCGCTATCAGGAGTTCAGGAAGAAGAATTTATTTTTCTTCTTTGCTTCCCCTTTTCCCTATTCCCTATTCCCTCTTAAGGATAAAATCCGACTTTGGGCAACCCCAAGGTTTCATCCCAGCCTAGCATGACGTTCATACACTGAATTGCTTGTCCAGCTTGACCTTTAATCAGGTTGTCAATGGCTGACATGACGATGACGCGGCCTGTCCGTGGGTCTACTTCTATGCCTATATAGCAAGCATTACTGCCACAGGCCCATTTGGTTTGGGGGTAAGTACCACTATGACAGATCTTTACCCATGGGGAATTACGGTAAAAAGCGGTGTAGATCGTGATTAAGTCATCACGAACTAAACCGGGGTCTCGCAGTGTAGCGTAGACGGTGGCTAATATTCCCCGCACCATTGGGATGAGGTGGGGTGTAAATTGGATTGTTACTTCGTGTCCTGCTAAATCGCTACAAATTTGCTCGATTTCTGGGGTATGGCGATGACGGGCAACGTTATAAGCCCCTAGAGAGTTGTCTGCTTCGGCTAATAAGAGGTTAATTTTGCCTTGTCTACCACCACCAGATGTCCCAGATTTAGCGTCAATTATGGCTGTTTCTGGAACGATCAAACCTTGTTTGAGGAGTGGTGAAAGTGCGAGTAGGCTGGCTGTGGGATAGCAACCAGGACAGCCAATGAGTTGAGATTCGGCAATGCGATCGCGGTACAGTTCTGGTAATCCATAAACTGCTGTAGCTGCAATGCTGCGATCACTTCTTTGTGTACCATACCAAATTATATAAGTTGCTAAGTCACTGAATCTGTAATCTGCACTCAGATCCAGCACCTTAGATCCTTTTTCTATAAGTTGGGGAGTGATTTGACAGGCTAAACCGTTGGGTAAAGACAGAAACACTACTTCACATCGACTAGCAATGATTTCTGGATCTACCGCTTCAATTTTTAGGTCAACTATATTACCCAGATGGGGGTAAAGATCAGCAAAGGTTTTTCCGGCGCTGCTTTCACCACCCAAATAAACCAATTCAACTTCAGGATGATCCATCAAGAGTCGAACTAGTTGCACTCCGCCATAACCTGACGCGCCAACAATTCCAACTGGTACGCGCCTTAAATTACCCATGATCTGAAATCCTTATCCGCTTTTGGTTAATTTATTATCAACTATCAACAATCGAGCTATTAGCTCATTGGTGATCACCTATTTATTATTGAACTTTCGCTGCATTGTATAGCAAATAGCTGCTTTTAGCGTACTTATGAATTGATCTTTACCAAAAAATCACACTTATAGTGTATAGAAATTAAATACCAGGAAATATTATGTTCTTTATGTGACACAATATTCTCAACTTCAAAAATTTGGCAAAAACGTTCGCAAGGTCAGGAAAGCTAAGGGTCTTTCCCAAGAACAGTTAGCAGAACTAGCAGGACTATATCGTAACTACATAGGTGGTGTTGAACGTGGCGAAAATAAATGTTACCTTCTTGAACATTATCCTGATTGGTCGTGCTTTGGGAATGTCACCCAGTAAATTATTGCAAGGCTTAGATTAAATGGTATCTCCTTACTTGGGTATTGATAAAAATCATTGGACAGAAACAACAAAGCAATTGATCAAAGAACATCCTTGAGAAGTTGATGTTATGAGGGATATTGCTTTGGTTAGTTGGATGTTCTATGGCAAACTAAAATAGGAGAGGGAGATATATCTTTGAGTCTGGCAGAAATTGATCCTCCAGCTATTGTAGTTGGATCCTTTTTTGAGAAATTCTGTGTAAAAGAACTACAAAGACAACATCAAGAACAATGGAGAGGAACACAAAACAAAGATGATAAATAAGTTGTTTGTCTCGTAGCTGATAAATATTAGACATCTTGCAGAATTAATGTTATCTAACTCTAACTTTTGGCTTTGTTTTAGCCAAAAGTTAGAGTTACATGATTATGTTTGAATTAGCGAGCCCAAAGAACACGAGAAATATCTAAGATCTAAGAATCTCTATCATACGACAGAAACAATTTTCCAAGACTCCTACATTGTCACGCTGCGCTATCGCTCTAGTTACCGCAATTTTAATAAAGATTATTACCTGAAGCATATGCGAAAATATTGCCAAGGTGAGTTTCCTCAGTTACTAAGTTATCAAAGATCTATCGAATTAATACCAAATGCTTTAATGCCTTTGATTTATTATCTGAATAGTCTGAAAGGAGTAAACACAGATATCAATAAAGTTGATAGTACCTCTATTACCATTTGTCATCCTAAAAGAGCGAAGACAAATCAGGTATTTAAAGGTTTAGCAGGTTGGCGTAAAAGTTCAGTTTGTTCGTATTTTGGCTTTAGACTTCATTTCATTATTAATGACCAAGGAGAATTACTTGCGTTTCAAATTACTCCTATTAATGTAGATAACTGAGTTACTGCTCCTACTTTAACTAAGAAAATATCTGGAAAATTATTTGGAGATAAAGGATATATTCCTCAAAAACTTCGGCAGGAACTTTGGTCTAATGGACTCAAGTTAATCACTCCTTTTAAGAAGAATATGAGAAATAAGTTCTTCTCAGTTGAAGAAAAATCAATGTTCCGAGAACGTTCTTTAATTGAAAGAGTTAATGAGCAACTCAAATATATATATTTCACAACTTGCTCATTCTCAACATCGTAGTGTTATTAATTTTATGGTTAATGTGATTGCTGCTTTAATTGCTTATACTTGGCAACCAAGGAAACCTTCTTTAGGATTCACCGATAATAAAGTTGAAACCCTAGCTGTTTATTTAGCTTAATTAGTAATTAAAGATCAATATTAATTAACAGTACCATCTGAAATATTGACAGAGATTTGGAATATACAAAGTTGTCAGCGCTACTGGTTAATCGAAGAATATATAGTTTTTAAGTCTAAGAATCAAAGACTAGCAGTAGCAAATATTACTCCCTATGGAAGAAAAGTTGCAGTAGTTCGGAAAGATATTAATCAAGTACATATTTATTATATTGATCAAAATGTCATCATTCAAATATTGGATGATGGTCCCAAGGAAGGACTTTGGGCAAGTTTCAGTCCAGACTTATCCTATTTTGCTGCACTCAGTATCTATGCAAAATATTTCCTATGGAATTTAGAAATAGGAGAAAGGTACTTAGCTGACAGATTTATCCCAGAGTATAGTGCATACTAGTCAGTTTGTTTTCATCCCAACAGTGAATATATGGTATCAGGTTCATTAGTAGGCTCTATTGTAATTGTTAGACTTAATGACGGTGAACGAGTAGTGGTGCAAAAAGTACATGAAGGAAGAGTTTCGCATTTAGCTTTTACACCAGATGGCAAGAAGTTAATTTCAGCAGGGGAAGATAGACTTTTGTCAATTTTAGAATTCAACGACATACTATATCATGAAGGATGATAACTGCGTAGCGCAGCTAGAAGATTACAACGGCTCAATTTGTTGAAAACCTAGTTCCAAGGAGAAGATTTAATTTCTACTCCCATTAAGAAACCCAAAAATCGAGAATTAACGATTGAACAGAAATAAGAAAACCAGAAATTCTCAGGCAAACGGGTATTTACTGAACACCGCATTCGTTCTGTAAAAATATTTCGAGTTGTCCAAGAATGATTCAGGTTAAATCCCCATAAGTATGAACAAGTAATTTTGACAATTTGTGGATTAGCGGGACTTAAACAAAAATGAAGCCCAAATGTAGCCCAAACTGGCTTTATAATAAGGAAACACGTCCGGATTCCAGTTTAACCAATCAATCAATAGAAAAGATATGGCTGTTCTCAACGCTTCTAAAGCTTCAGTAAAATTATTCAGAGGTTTCTTGGCCCACCTTGGTCTTAATCCTCCAGTCCACTGATGGGAAAGAATAAAAGTGTAGGCACAGAAAACCAACATAAAATGGCGCAGCGCAGTCAACTGCTGTTATATCGAACTTGATATTCGTTGAGTCCTAACCATCCCTTGGCTTCC
>ERZ1034375.109-NODE-109-length-24469-cov-3.682437_pt1 | contig 24469 bp, 25 predicted proteins | sample MGYA00520585_ERZ1034375 | MGnify/ENA primary metagenome ERZ1034375 (study PRJEB33736, sample SAMEA104288463) | Azolla filiculoides | biome: Urban; feature: water surface; material: ditch water | place: Netherlands | collected 2014 ... | reverse complement strand
GCGGATGATGCCGGACGTGGCCTCGCGGGCTCGCCGGATCGCGCGTGCCGTGATGGCGCCATGCCCCAGCGCACGGCCGTCGGCCAAGCCCCCCATGCGCCGACAGCTCTGACGCAGGCCGCCGATGCGCATCCGCCGTCGGTCAGGTCCGGCGCAGGCGGACTGGTCTCGGCGCTTCGTGACGCCGAGTGGCTCACGGCCGATCGGGTCACCGCCTTCACCCGGATGTTTCTCCTCCTGTTCATCGGCTGCGTTGCGAGCATTCCATGGTTCGCGCCGACGATGGATGTCGGCCACGACTTCGCGGCATTCTGGACCGCGGCAAAGCTCGCCCTCGAAGGCCGCGCCGCCGATGCCTATGGCGACCGGCGTCAGTGGTCGCGGATGCAGTTGCAGGCAATGCGAGCCGATTATTCCTGGGACCGCAGCGCCGAAAGCTATGCCGAGGTCTACGCACGCCTGACCGAGAACCGGGTTCGATCGGTCATCTGATCGCCCGCCATTCGGTAAGCTTTGACTTACTTGTTTTGCCGCAAGCTACATACAGAATTCCGGTGTATAGTCTTCACTGGGCGTCCGGTCGCGCAGCGCTACAGTCTGCTGCAGGGCGGCAATATCCTCGCTGCTTGCCGCAACGGGCTTTTCGGCGATCGCTTCGAGCAATGCCTGATCCACAGCGCCCTGACGATGCGCAACACGCAAGGCCTCGCGCTTGTTCCGTTCGGCTTCAAGCTGTGCAGACAAGGCAAGGATCAGCCTGCCGCGCGGGTCTGCATGGCTGCGCCAGCGCGGAGCCCGGACTGTTTCAGCCGTCGTATCATCCATGGGGCTCTCCTTTCGCGCACTATTTCGGCTCCCGGATGAAACAATTGACCACCATCATTGTTCCCCTGCATCATGGCAGGCCACACAGCGTGGCAGGGAGGCACAAGACCGATGCAAACCGATAAATCACAGATCGACGGACAAATGATCGAAGGGCGGCTGAACGCCCATCGCGAGATCCTCATCTCACTGCTCACATCAGCGCTGCTGAGGCCGGACAGCACGCTCGAATTGCTCCGCGGCCTCGAGGAAGAGGTCATGATGCGCGACGGCGCCGAAGATCCCGGATTGACCCCGTCGGCGGGGATCGCGCGCGGTGGCGAAAAAAGCGACGAGATCCGCCACATCCTCGAGACCGCCAAGGCCCGGGCCGACGCGCTCAGCCGTCACGCGCAGGCACACAAGGCGGCGGCTGAAACGCCATCTTGAAGGAAACCAAGACGTTTGCGCTTCTGCGCGTTGTCCGGCGTGGACCTAAAGCTAGCTGCTGACAAAAGCCTCCAGCGGCGCCACGAGCGACCAGCGCAGGCCTTCGGGATTGAAGTCCATGCTGACCTTGCCGCCAAAGGCGCCGGCCGCATGCCGCTCGACCACGGTCGAGCCAAAGCCGCGCCTAGTGGGCTCGGTAACAGGCGGGCCGTTCATTTCCGTCCAGGTTACCTCCAGCATGGGCTGCTCCGACTGCGCATCGCGGATTGTCCATTCCACCGCGATCGTGCCTTCCAGCACCGAGAGCGCCCCATATTTCACCGAATTGGTGGCGAGTTCGTGGAAGACCAGGCCGAGATTCTGCACGGCATTGGCATTGGCCAGCAGGTCAGGCCCGCGCCGCGCGACGCGCTCGGTCGAGCCGACGACCGTCATCAGTTGCAGGTCGACCAGGGTCGACAAGGGAATGCCGCCCCATTGCTGCTTGGCCAGGGCCTCGATCGATTGGGCCAGGCCGGCCAGACGTCCGCTCACGGCGCGCTGGAATTCATCGACATTGTCGGTTCCGCGCGCCAGCTGGCGCATCATCGCCTGGACCAACGACAGGATGTTCTTCGTCCGGTGCACCAGCTCCTGCAGGATGAAATGCGTGCGCTCCTCGGCCTGGGCACGGTCGAAGGATGCGTTGGACAGGGCAAAGGCCACCTGGTTTGCCTCGAGGATCTTGGTGCGTTCGGGCGACACGATGTCGCCATGGCCGATGCGTTCCGCCATGGCGGCGATCTTGCGGATGGCCGAACGCAGCTGGTGGGCCGCCGTCAGAACAACGCACAGGCTCAATGCCAGGAATACCAGGCTGCCGATCAGCAGGTTTTTCCAGATGGTGACGAAGGATCCCTGGACGCTCGCCACCGGTCCCCAGATCACCACGCTCCAGGGTCCATCGGCCACCCTGGAATAGCCAAGCAAATACTGGACGCCATCTCGGTAGATGATCAGGCTGTTGTTTGCGCCATGCATGAGGTCCAGCGAGCTTTGGTCGAACTGGTCGCCGGATGGGCGGTTGTCGGGACCGCTGGACACGATGACCCGGCCATCGCTGTCGAGAAGGCCGGCCGTCCACCCAGGGGGAAGGTTGTCCGTAGACAACAGACTGGCGAGGCTCGCCGCATCCTGCGTCAGCACGACAGCTGCCGGCTCATTCGGCTTGGCAGGCGGCAGGGGCATCGTCAGGTTGACGACCCAGCGCTTGCTGGTGGCCCCGTAAAAAACGCGCGACAGCTCGGTTTTCCCGGAGCTCAGCGCTGATTGCAGCGAGGCGATGTTGGACATCTTCGGCAGTGCCGTGCCGAAGGCAAGGCGCGTGTTGAGCAACTGGGTGCCGTCCGCCCGGACAAGCAGGATATAGAGCGAGCTGCCTTTCAAGCTTTCCGACACGCGGCGATGAAAGGCGGCCAGATTGCCTTGCTGCAATTCAGCCGAATTGGCGACCAATGTCAGGGTCGTCGACATGTCCGAGACCGCACGCTCGACATTGCGGCTGACGGTCTGTGCATCCTGGGCTGTCTCGATCTTCAATGCTTGAAACTGCCCCCGCTCAAGCTCGAGCAGAAGGAAGACGACAAAGCCGAGCAGGGGCAAGGTCGAAAGCACCGCCATGATCGCCAGATAGGTGCCGATCGACGCGGTTGGAAAAAGCCGCCCGAGATAGCTGGTCAGGACTTTCATGATCGTGGCCCCTTCGCCGCCCTCGTCACCACTCGCAGGGGCAGACTATGCAACCACGGACAATCACGGATCAAATTTAATCGCGACGAAGCGAACATAATGCGGGGAGCTGCGTTAGACCCAGTGAAACTGGAACGGGTGAAACAAGGAGGACCGGCGCGATGGTTTTCAAGCCACAACGCTTTCATGACGCCAAATCCGCCGCCGAAACGGCCAATCCGAGCGCGGCGCGCCTGGAGGTCGCCGCGGCCAAGGCGCTTGCCAGCTCGCAAGGGCTCGATGCCAGCGAACTGACAGTGGTCGCCAAGGGACAGGAGATCGTTCTCGGTGGCCGGATCACGTCGCGCCTGGAGATCGATCGCGCCGTGGACATCATCATGTCCGTGCCCGGGGTGGAAAAGGTGACGGTCACCATCGCAAGTGACGAGGCGCCATGAGCTGTGCCGTCCGGCGCACGCACAAAACCACGGCAGCGCCGGCTGCCATGGTTTTGCAATCGAATGCTCGCGTCCGGACCGACCCTCACTCACCCGCATCTCATCAGATTCTTGACTGCCATTTCCGAACTGTTATTTCTGCGCTGCTGTTTTCTGGCCGGCCACGCCTGCCGCTGCACGCTGTTCGAATGCCTGCGACATGGCGCCGATTTCCAGCATGCCGCCCTTCAGATCCTGTTGGCGGAAGATGAAAGTCCGACGCTTGCCGGTCTGTCGATCCGTATGGTTCTTGGCGGCTTCGACCGCCAGGCGATAGCTGGGATAGGCAGCCGACTGCACGCCGTCGGAGACAAAAACCCAGCCGTTCGCCTGGGGAACAATATCACAAAATACCTGAGCCATGGCAAACTCCTCCTCATGTCCCCGTGAAACGCACGCCGATGGCAAAGGGTTCCGACCCTTGGCAATTATTTTTCGCAGACGCGGATCTGCCGGCTCTTCGCTTGCCACGCTGAGGGCATTGATCCGCAAAGCTGGAACCAAAAACAGCGGTCGCGGATTGCACATGGGACCAGGCTGCGGCATCTGCCGCCGGCTCATGTCGCGCGCAAGAGGAGAATGACCATGACAACAAATCCAGGAACACCGATACCGACACCGGATGATGTGCCGCCGATGCCAGCGCCGGGCTGGGCTCCGGAGGTACCGATCGATGAACCGGCGCCGGACCTTCTACCGGACGAATGGCCGAACCCCAATCCCGACGACACCCGCAATCCACCGATTGTCGAACCCGGCATCGGAGCCTAGAGCAGACAGTCCGGATCCGGAGACAAGTGACTATCGGCCAGGTATCAGCGTCGGCCCGTCAGACCCCGCACGGACCATTCGCGCCGGCACATCAGACCGTGAAGGCTATTGCGCGAGGGTTCCCTGCCGGCCTTCGGCCTCAGCTTGCGCCGCGGCCGGACCAGCGGTGCCATTGCTCCTCGCTGCCATGAAAGACATTGAGGTCGATCTTCTCGTTGACGCCGTGGGACAGGCCGGAACCGGAATACTGCCAGAAGATCCACTTGCGGCCCGGATAGACCTTCGACGGATGCTGAGCGACCGCGCGTAGCCAGAAGGGATAGTCGACGAAGGCGTTGCGCAGGTTGTCCTTGTAGAAGTCCGGCGCCGTATAGATCACCGGCCGCTGGCCATAGTGACGCTCGAGCTTGTCCATGAAGACCTGCATCTTCTCGCGGACCTTTTCCGCCGAAAGGCGGCGCTTGCAGCTCGATTCGCCATTGTATTCGACGTCGATGACGGGCGGCAGCGCATCGGGATCGCGCGGCACGTTGCGGATGAACCAGTCTGCCTGCTCGCCGGCCGTGCGGCACCAGTAGAAGAAGTGATAGGCACCCCGCTTCAGGCCGGCATCGTTGGACCTTTTCCAGTTCTTCTTGAACATCGGGTCGAGGTGATCGCCGCCGTCGGTCGCCTTGATATAGACGAAGTTCGCACCTTGGCTGCGCAGCTTTACCCAGTCGATCTCGCCCTGCCAGCGCGAGACATCGACGCCGTGGACCGGATAGTCGCGCGGCTTGGTCTTGCCGAAATTGATCGGCTTGGCATCCTTGAAACGGTGGCTGTAGATGCGCGAGCGGCCGCTGCTTCCGCCCTTCTGGCGTGGCGTTTCCTGAAGATCCTGCGGGATCGGCGGGACGACGGGTGCCAGCATCGCGACCGGGCGCTCGGTCGGCATCGGCATGCCGGCGGTCATGGTGCTCGGCGCCATCGTACTTGTCGCCATCGCCGCACCGCCGGGAACGGGCCCGGCCCAGGCGAGCGCGTCCTGATGCGGAGCAGTGGTTTCGACGGCGGCCGGTGGCGCAATCTCGGAGGCAACCTCCGCCATCGGCACCGGCGCCTGCAGGGCTTCCCCTTGAGCGGGCGATTGCGGGATCGATGCGGTATTGATCTGCGGCATCGGCCTCGAGCCGATCTGCAGAACATCATCCGGGCCGGACGCGCGGCATCCACCAAGAACAAGGCAGCCGATCACAATCGACGAGACAAGCTTCAAACGCATGGCACAGCTACTCAACACTCAGGCCCGCAAGCCGGAAACCATTGGCTTGGCGGGAACGCAGACACAAATTGCTAACAGAGTTTTACCGGCAAATGCTGAATGCAATCTTTACGAAAGGGGAGGAAGTCGCAATCCGTCGGCACTGCCGAAACCGGCACAAGCATTGTGACCAACCGAGGCGCAGACAACGGACGGCAATTTCCGTTGTCGGACACTGTGCAATCAAGTTTTTGAATAAAATGGTGCTGGACGCAGTTAACTGCGAACCGGTCTCAGTTTCCAATTTCCTGATATTCGGCGATTTACAGCGAAAACAAGCAGGCTTCGGGACAAATCACTAAAAACCGCAGAAATAGATACAAATGTTCAATCCCTCAAAGACGTTTTCCCTACTCGCGGGAACAGGGATTAGAGGAACTATTGACAACTAAATTCACGACCAAAAATCCATCCGCACATCAAATAAAACGAGCACACAGCAAAAGCTTGAAAGCTCGGCATCGGTGACATGAAAAACGCCCCCCACGGACGCCGCGGTGTTGCCCTTCAAACCTTCTCCGATTGGGCCCCGCAGAGTTTACAGGTTTTCCCCTGTCCCGTGGTCCAGCCCGAGGGGGTTAACTCCAACACCGGGTCCAATCGAGGGCGCCAAGCACAAATTTCGTTCTCTAAGCTCGACTTTGTACAAAATCGAGCTAAGGCGTCGCAGCTCACTTGCGGTTGAGGGCACATTTCACCGTCCAGTCCAATGTTGACGCCGCAGAAGGTATCGACGCAGAATTCAAGAGTGTTCGTCATGGTTTGATACATTTGAACACAAAGTGGCGTTGCCAGTTCCCATCTGAAAACTACGGCAAGCGGCGATGAGCTGGCGGGTTCGAATTCTTCATCCATGGCCACTGACCATCGATCTCGGCCTCCAGTGAGAAACTGAGGAACGTCCGGATCAGCACGATCAACCCAAGCAGACCGACGCTTTCCCAGGTCAGAGGCGAGATGATCGTGGCGATAATGTCAGCGCCGATCAGGATCTCCAATCCCAACAGGATGCCGCGGCCCAGATTGGCGCGGTAGCGTTCGTAGGCCTCCCGTCCGCCGACCGAAAACAGATCACGCCCGTATGCTATGGTTGCGATCGCGACACCGATCAGGATGACACCTACACCGAAGAATTCGAGACTGATCGCAAGGGGCTTCAGAACGGGAGCGATCAGGTTTGAGAGACCGCTTGAATCATGGCCGATAACCATTGGGGTGTCCTTTCAAAAACTGTTCAGAGATGAGAGCGCTTAACGGTGTCAGGACTCGGCACCTGCGCTGCTTGCGAACAGAGCGATGGTCACCAGAATGGCCGGCAGGCTGAACGCCACCACAGGCGCATATATGTAGCCTGTTGCGCCAACCCCGCATCCGAGAGCGAATGTCGCCACGGCAGCCGCCATCTTCTTCACTCGCGTCTTGGCAGTCGCGACCTCGTCCGCTTTCGGATCGGCGAGAATGTCCGCGAGATCTAGCATGATCTGCGTGGTCGTACCTGTCATCAGCGTTGAGGGCGGCGCTTTGGACAGATGTGCCTTGTGGAGACCGTTCTGAATGGCCATCGCGGAAACCAGAGCCATGCCGACGGCCAACGTAACCGTACCTTCGTCCGCGCGAAACGGCCCATGGTGGAAAGCGTAAGCAGCAACACCCACAAACAGCAGAAGTTTGACGACCAGCATTGGCCGGATGGGGGAACGGTTGCGGCTTTGAAGCTTCAGGCAAACCAGCCGCGACACAAAGACGACCAGACAGAACATCGGAAGCGCCAGGAGTTTTGACAATGCCCCATCCATACCGTGCGCCAGGGTTGCCCCAAGCGTCACGAAGTTTCCAGTGACATGCGCAGTGAACAATACTGAGAGCGCCAGGAAGCCCAACGTATCGACGTAGCCGCCATTAAAGCTGAGGAGAGTGGGAAGGGATGGAGGTTTCATGGTCGGGGTCTCGATTGATGCTGGGACGCGAAGTCGTAACGGGAAGTGATCTGAGTTTTGCCGCTTACGGTCGACCGTCGCAATTGCATCAATTGTTTCGAGTTCATTGCGCCGGGCGACATAATGGAAAGGGCGGCCGACGCCGCCCTGCCCTATTGCTTTCGTTAGGCGGCACCCGGGCGGTTGATCGTCAGGAAGTGACGAACAACCGGTTTCTCGGGGCCGACATGGTAGGCCAGAACCTTGCCTTGCAGATCAGCGTCGGCATTGGACACCCGCTTGTGCTGGCGAAGGTGCTCGGCCCAGGATTCCACCATGAACCATTCGACGATCTTTTCCGGATCGGCGGAGTCTTCGGTGACACCCCATCCATAGGCGCCGTCACGGCGACGTTCGCTGGCAAGATGATCGATGGCATGCAGGAATGCGGTGCGGTGGTGCTTCTCGACCTTGTATTCGATCAGGATCAGAACCGGACCACGGTCGTGGGCAACGGGTTCGGCGACGAGCGGCTCCGGCCAATGGTTGGACGGCACCATGTCGGCATCACCAGCCGGGAGCTTCACGCGGTGCATGATGAACCCGGCCACGAGTAGTCCGGCCGCACCGATCAGCAGGGTCGACTGGATACCGACAGCCGTACCGACAGCACCCCAGCCCAGGCTCCCGGCCGTCATCGCGCCGTTGAAAACGGTCAGATAGACGGCAAGACCACGACCACGCACCCAGTTCGGGAGGACAGCTTGCGCCGCGCCGTTCAGTGTCGTCAGCGCCGTGATCCATGCGCCACCAAGGAAGAGAAGCGCAACGATGGCGACGATCTTCGGCGGTGCAAGCGACAGGATGGCCATGACGGCTGCGGTGATCAGCGCGGCCCCAAGAAGCAGGCCATCGGCACTCAGACGTTCGCGCAGTTTTGGCATGACCAAGGCACCGCCGATCGCACCAGCGCCAACCGCACCAAGCAGGATGCCGTAGAAGCTGGCATCTCCACCAAGGAGCTGCCGGGCAACGAGTGGAAGTAGTGCCCAGACTGTACTGGCGAATGCGAAGAAGATCGCGGCACGCAGCAGGACGACATGCAGGGGTCGGCTCGAGCGGGTGTAGCGAAGCCCGGCCCGGAACGCACCGAAGAAGTTCTCCTGAAGCACATCATTGGCGTTCTTCGCGCGCGGCCACCAGACCAGAGCTGCGATGACAAAGATGTAGCTGGCAACGTCCGCGCCGTAGGTGATCCCGGCCCCGAAAGCGGCGAGGAGCAGGCCGCCGGCCGCAGGACCAATGGAGCGGGCGATATTGATACCCAGTGAATTAAGAGCGACAGCGCTCTTCACGTCCTCGCGCCTTACCAGTTCCGGTACGATAGCCTGCCATGTCGGCCCCATCAGGGCTGCACCGATGCCGCCGAGGAAAGTCAGGCCGATCAACGCACTGACGGACAGCATGCCCGTCTGGGACAGAACCATCAGCGAGATGCTGACGGATGCCAGCAGAAGCTGAACGGCGATCAGGAACTTGCGGCGATCGAGAATGTCGGTGAGAACGCCCGCCGGAATAGCCAGCAGGAAGATCGGCAGCGTGCCTGCCGCCTGAACCATGGCGACCGCTGCTGGCGATGCGGACAGATCCGTCATCAGCCACGAGCTGGCGACATCACGCATGAAGCTGCCGGTGTTGCCGAGGACGGTGGCGATCCAGAGGACTGCGAAGACAGGCTGTGCGAGTGGAGCGAAGGAGCCCCCGGAGGTTTTTGCGGCGCTCATTTGGCTGCTCCCTTGGTGAGATCGAAGGCCGCGACGAAGACGAATGCGCCCGCAAGGCCCAGGTGTTCGAAGAAGGCGTTGATTGCCATCATGCGGTCCATGCCTGGGGCCATTTCCCAGAAGCGGAGAGCGATGAAGGTTGCCATGAGAGTGAACCCGGCAAGAGCAAGCGCACCAGCCCAGCGCATGAAGCCTGAAATCGCCATGGCCGAAGCCGTCAGTTCGAAGGCGATGACAGCGACAGCAAAGAACACGACTGGATGAAGACCGAAATGATCCATCTCGGCCAGTGCGCCGTTGAAATCGAAGATCTTGGTGAGCGGACCCTGGATATATGCGGCGCAGAGCGCGATCAGCGATACAGTGCGCGTGACCGGAGAGCCGACAATACGGGCAAGACTGCTCCGGAGTGGGTGCGAAGTGTGTGATTGGTAGGTCATATCTGCCCCTGCATGGTCGCCGATCAGATCGAGCGGCTGCGTTTGATGGAGCGATATTGGCTGGTTACTGGCTCGCCAACAATTGCAGCAATAGTTCCGATTTAATTGCGGAATATGAAATTATCCGAAAAGTCTTTCGGGCGATCACGTTACCGCCCGAAAGTGATGCCGAGATCAGACTGCCCAGCAGGAGCAACCGAGAGCGCCGAAGAAACCCTTGAGGTCGGCGATCGGAAGCTTGGAGGTCCAGGCCCCGGCATGATCATGACCATGCACGCCGCAATCGCTCGCGCAGCCGCAGGTGGAGATCGCCGTGCGGCGCAACGACCGGGCACCCGCACCTTCGGGCTCGCCCCATGCAGCGTAACCACCGAACTTCCGAACCGGAGACCAGTCGGGCATCGCAGGAGCCAAGTCGTTTTCGTCGAGCGCATTGAAGTCACCAGCGCCATAGACGATCTTGCCGCCGACCATGGTGAGTTCGGAGACGAGGAACGAGATCTCGTCCTCGGCGCAGGAGAAGAAGTCCTTGTCCGGCACGACGAGGTCAGCGAACTGGCCCTTTTCGATGCGGCCCTTCTTGCCCTCTTCGTTAGAGAACCACGTGACCTTTTCCGTCCACATCCGAAGTGCTGTTTCGCGGTCGAGGCAGTTGGCGCGCGGGTAGAGCTGCATGCCGCCGACCGTCTTGCCTGTCACCATCCAGTACAGGGAAACCCACGGGTTGTAGGAGGCGACGCGGGTGGCATCGGTACCAGCGGACACGTTCACGCCCTTGTCGAGCATCTTGCGGAGCGGCGGTGTTGCTTCCGCCACGCCATGGCCGTAGCGCTCGACGAAATATTCGCCCTGATAGGCCATGCGGTGCTGGGTGGCGATGCCGCCGCCCAGAGCCGCGATCCGGTCGATTGAACGGTCTGAAATCGTCTCGGCATGGTCGAAGAACCAGTTCAGGCCTTCGAGCGGAACGTCCTTGTTGACCTTTTCGAACACGTCGAGCGAACGCGAGATTGTCTCGTCATAAGTGGCATGCATGCGCCAAGGCCAACGGTTCTCGGCAAGGACGCGGACGACCTCTTCCAGTTCGCCTTCCATCTCCGGGGCCATTTCCGGCCGTGGCTGGCGGAAATCCTCGAAGTCGGCGGCCGAGAAGACCAGCATCTCGCCCGCGCCGTTATGGCGGAAGTAGTCGTTCCCCTGCTTGTATTTGACCGATGATGTCCAGTTGAGGAAATCCTGCTTCTCTTCCTTGGGCTTCTGGGTGAAGAGATTGTAGGCCAGACGCACCGTCATCTGGTTCTCGTCAGAGAGCTTCTGGATCACCTCGTAATCGTCGGGGTAATTCTGGGAGCCGCCGCCAGCATCGATCACACCGGTGATGCCCAGACGGTTCAGTTCCCGCATGAAATGACGGGTCGAATTGACCTGGTAATCAAGCGGAAGCTTCGGTCCCTTGCCAAGTGTCGAATACAGAATGCCGGCATTCGGCGTGGCCAGCAGCAGGCCGGTCGGGTTGCCATTGGCATCACGCGTGATCTCGCCACCCGGCGGGTTCGGGGTGTCGCGGGTGTAACCGACGGCGCGGAGTGCCGCACCGTTCAGAAGCGCCCGGTCATAAAGGTGCAAGAGGAAGACTGGTGTATCCGGTGCGACTGCGTTGATCTCCTCGATCGTTGGCAGACGCTTTTCGGCAAACTGATGCTCGGTGAAACCACCGACAACGCGGACCCATTGCGGGGCGGGAGTGATCGCCACCTGACGCTTGAGCATGTCCATCGCGTCAGCCAGCGAGCGCACGCCGTCCCAGCGCAATTCCATGTTGTAGTTCAGTCCACCGCGAACGACATGGGTGTGGTTGTCGATGAGTCCCGGCAGGACGCGCTTTCCCTTGAGGTCTACGATCTTCGTATCGGACCCGGCCAGAGCCATGATCTCGCTGTCCGTGCCGACTTCCTGAAAGAGGCCGTCCTTGATGGCGACAGCGGTTGCGTTAGGATTGCTCCGGTCAAGTGTCGTGAGGCGGCCATTGTGAAGGATCAGGTCGGGATACATGTTGTCTACTCCGGTCTGGTTGGGATCGGCGGCATTTGCCGTTGAGAAGAGATTCGAGAACGCCAGGCTTGATGCGCCTCCAAGAAAGGTGCGGCGCGTGGTCATCAGCTCCGCTCTTCTTTGTTCGTATCTTCCCGATGAGCAACAGCAACAGGATTACCGCCCTTGGGCATGTGGCCGAACATTTGCGGCTTGATCTGATGAAGCCAAGAGACGGCCGCTGGCTCCTTGCTCCACAGGGTCTTTGCAAGCGGGATGATCTGTTCGCCGACGAGAATGCCGAGAAGGCCAACCAGCGCGATGACAGGCGGAGCCGGTGAGCGCACGTTCAGGAGGCTGTAGACAATGCCAACAAGCAGGCCTGCACCGAGAGACAGAAGATAGATTTTCATAGGAAGTTCTCCACGAAAAAAGAGAAAGACCACTCCGACGGGGGTATCGGAGTGGCCTGATCGGGTCCTTACTTGCCGGTCTTCTGGGCAGGGTTCGGACCGATACGCTTGCCGTGGGTGACGCGCTCGGCGGCTTTGTGCACGTGGGTATAGGCATAGTCGATACCCATGCCGTAGGCGCCGGAATGCTCCTTCACGAGGGTGGTGACCGCGTCATAGGTCTCCTTGCGAGCCCAGTCGCGTTGCCATTCGAGCAGAACCTGCTGCCAGGTGACCGGGATCACCCCTGCCTGCACCATGCGGTCCATTGCGTATTTGTGTGCATCGAAGGAGGTGCCGCCCGAAGCGTCGGCAACCATGTAGATCTCGTAGTCCGGAACATCGTGGAGAGCCGAGAGGGCGAAGGTCGTGTTGCAGACTTCCGTCCACAGACCGGAGACCACGATCTTCTTACGACCGTCGGCAGCATTCTTCGCCAGTGCATCGCGGACGTTCTGATCGTCCCAGGAATTCATCGAGGTGCGCTCGAGGATATCGTTCTCTGGGTAGACGGCGAGCAGTTCCGGGAAGGTATTGCCCGAGAAGCTGTCGGTTTCGACCGTGGTGATCGTGGTCGGAACGTTGAAGATCTTGGCGGCCTTGGCGAGACCAACGACATTGTTCTTCAGCGTCTGGCGATCGATCGACTGCACGCCGAACGCCATCTGCGGCTGCTGGTCGATGAAGATGAGCTGGCTGTTTGCCGGGGTCAGGACTTCGAGCTTGGACATGGTACTTTCCTTTTCGGTTGTTTGGACCGCGAATGCGGGTGGTTATGAGTGCGTCTTGAAGAGCCGATATTGAGGGTCCGGTTGTTTCTGGCTTCGGCTGCTAACAGGAAAGCTAGCGTGATAAACGCCTTTGCAAAATTGCAATATTAATTGCGAATGAATTGACTTAATCGCAACACTCCGCTCCGAGCCGACTGCGATATGCGTGTCCCTCGCGCTCTGGAGAAACCGCCATTCGTTGGATAGATTTTCTCGGGGAAATTTCATTCAGGCAGGCAGCTCGGCGGCCGTTCGCAGGATCGCGTTCACGCCGCCTTCTGATTACCTTCAACAAACTCAATTCCAAACCAAAGGTCGACATGTACGACACCCGGGCTACGTTCCTACACCAGGAGACAGAGACCCTTCCCCATCGCGCTCTTTCCACAAATTGCTCACATCGGCCGGAATAGCTTCAAACAAGAGATTGGAGAAGCCCGTGGTCATGGAGTAACTATCCACGAATATGGATAAAGCCCTAGGAGGCGCCTGAACCATCGTCGTAGTGGGAAAACACGCTCGCAACCCAGTCTGCGAAGACCTGGTATTTGATGCTTGGAAACCGGCCCGCTGGCCTGACGATGTGAACAGGATAACGTGGTGGCGCCCAAGCGTTTAGGATGGGGACCAGTGTACCACGAGCGATATGTGGGCGCGCCAAGAATTCAAATGTCTGTCCAATACCCAGTCCTGCCAATATTCCTTGCAAATGCGCCGTTGCGTCACTGGTGGACAGCTTGATCGGGCTGTAGATCTCTATCTTTTCCTCGCCCTTCATCAGGCGCACAGGTGCCGGCTTCAGACTGCGTGCGAAGAAATACTGTACAAAAATATGACCACGGTCCAGATCCGACGGAGAAGCAGGCACGCCATGTTGTTCGAGATATCCCGGGGTCGCGCAGGTCACGATCTCAACGCTGCATAACTTTCTCGCAATAATAGATGCACCGGGTAGATCGCCGGCCCTTATGACGCAATCTATCCCCTCTTCGACGATGTCTGCCTGACGTTCTGTTACACCGAGATGCAACTCGATTTCTGGGTAAAGTGCGTAAAACTCCGGTAACCGGGGGATCAGAATCGCATTGGCGAAGGTGCCTCCGACGTCAACCCGAAGTTTGCCACTCGTGGCCAGGCGCCCGCGAGTGGCCTCATTGTTCATGTCGTCAAAATCGGCAATCAGACGAATGGCGCGCTCGTAGTAGGCGTTGCCTTCAGAGGTTACGCTAATCGACCGTGTCGTGCGCTCAAGCAGTTTGAGGCCTAGGCTGGTCTCGAGATCCTGAACAAGCTTACTGACGGTCGATCGCGGCGTCCCCATTGTGTCTGCCGCCTTTGCAAAAGATCCCGCCTCAACGACGCGAACAAAGGCTCTGATCGCTCCCAATTGATCCATTGGCGTTTCTCCATCGAAACTCGCGCAAGCAGTAGTCTCGAACTCAATTAATCCCTTGCGAAGGCTAAAAGTTTGACTGGATTTGTCAGGCAGCCAGCGGCACCAGGTTGGCCTGGATCTGGTTCCGGAATTCCTCGTATCGGCTCGGCAGCTTCAGTGCTTCTCCGAGATGCGCGGTGTCTTCATCGCGATTGAAGCCCGGCTCGTTGGTCGCGACTTCGAACAGGATACCGCCTGGTGTGCGAAAATAGATCGCCCAGAAATAATCGCGGTCGATGACCGGGGTTACCTGATACCCAGTGTCCATCAAGGCCTTGCGCACCTCAAGCTGCTTCTCACGGTTATCGACGGCAAAGGCGATATGGTGGACCGATCCCGCGCCTTGGCGAGCAAAGGCAGTCTTTGGCAGCTCCGCGAGATCGATCGTATCAGCCCCGTTGCCGTCCGGAATGATGAAACGGGTGACATCGCCCTGCTTCTCGGCTCGCTGGTATCCCATGAAGCCGAGGAGCTCTTCCGTAGCTGCTGTCTCATGCAGGCTGAAGCGCGCGCCCGCGAAGCCGCGGATGGCTGTCTCGGCAGGAATGCCATCTGCCAGCCATGGAGCGCGGGTGTCGTCAGCGGACTCGATGAGTGCGAGACCATCACCATCCGGGCCCATGAAGCGAAGGCGGTTGTCACCGAAGACGGTGTCCGTTTCCAGACCATCTACGCCTTGAGCGGCGAACCGATCCTGCCAGAACTTCAGAGAACCCTTCGGAACGGAGAACTGTGTCTCGCCGACCTCACCGACACCCGGACGACCCAACATCATGTTCTGGAACGGGAAATAGGTCATGACCGTTCCGGCAGAGCCGTTCTCGTCACCGTAATACAGGTGGTAGACGCTCGGGTCGTCAAAATTGACTGTCTGTTTCACCCGGCGCAGGCCAAGTGTTTCCGTGAAAAAACGGTTGTTCTGGCGGGCATCCGAAGCCATCGAGGTTACGTGATGCAGTCCTTTAATATCCTTGATCATGACGATGACTTTCGATCGCGTTGAAGTTCATTTGCTGACTTGAATCTACGCCTGTTGATCAACGTCCGGAATTGCAATATTCCTTCAGAATGAATTTCAATTATTGAAATAATGGCATGAACGATTACAAAGCACTTCGGACCTTCCTCCTCGCCGCCGAGAAGCGGAATTTCGCCCAGGTCGCCCGCGAGCTGGACATGACCCCCGCAGCCGTCACCCGTGCCATCGCAGCACTTGAGGCAGAGCTCGGAGTACAACTCTTCGTGCGCACCACGCGCCAGGTATCCCTGACCACAGACGGCGCGATTTTCGCCGCACAGATCCAGCCCGCAGTGAAGGCGTTGGAAGACGCACGCCGCGAAGTGATGAATGCGCACAAGAGTGACGAGGGACGCCTGCGGATCAGTGCGCCGACTTGGTTCGGCAAGACCGTGCTACCGCCGATCCTGTCAGGGTTCAAGGAACGCTTTCCGAAAATGAGTTTCGAGATCTCGTTGTCGGATGGGCTGGTAAACATCGTCGACGATGACTACGATCTGGCAATCCGTATTTCATCGCAACCTTCCGACAAGTTTACGATCTGGCGCAAGATCAGGGTCGTGCCGCGCATCCTGGTCGCGGCACCAGGGAGCCGGTTTGTCGACATGGAGCACCCGAACGAACTGAACCCAGATGACTGCCTCGCCTATAGTGGTGAAAGCCGCCGCGAGAACTGGGTACTATCTGATGGTGGATCGAGCATGAACATTTCGGCGGGTCGGGCATTCAGCGCCAACAGTGGCGAGGTCCTAGCAGACATGGCTGCCGACGGAGCAGGCGTTGCGCTCCTGCCGGGATTCAACATTGCCCACCACATCAGGAGCGGCCGCCTCGTCCATGTCTTCAAGGGATGGTCACCGCCGGATCTTTGGCTGACTTTGTTCTATCCGCCCTATCAAGCGCTACCGCCCCGGATCGCCTCATTCTCGAAATTTTTTGAAGAGCAAGTTCCTGCGCACATGGTGATGCTGGACTAACGTGTCTCTACGCATCGTTCAGAAACTTCAGAACTGCGCTCAATCTTCAGGTAAAGCGCGCAGTGTGGCGGCGACCATTTTCTGGAGCTGCCACAGGTTTCGATCATAGATGTTGCGGTCCGCCAGGTCAGCAACCGTCCGATGCAGATATTCCGCGCAGGAACCGGCAGGTCCGCAGGCTTGGGCTATCAGCACCGCTGCATCGGTGAGAGAGATTTTCTCCGTGAGCTGAGATTGCTTCGTGCTTGCCCAGAACGTCAGGGCACGGCGTGTACCTGTCGGCGTCCTGACCGAGACCCATCTGACCATGTCGCACACCTCGGCATATCGTATCTCGCGCGCCAGAAGCGTGCGCAGATCCCGCTTCTTCGTCGCGCACGGCAGTTTAAGGATGAGGCCAGAACAACTTCCTCCCGGGTGAAGCGCCAGCATAAGGCCAGGCGCATCCGAGGTGGCCCTCAGCCGCTCTATTCTCAACGAAAACGCACGGTGCCATCCGTAAGCAACAGCTTCCTCTCTGGCGGATACGCCGAACCCCGGGCTCCACATCAGTGATCCGTAAGCGAACACCCATATCTCATCGTCGCCGGCCTCCCGCTCAACTCTGCTGACGAGTTCATCGAGTTTCTGGGACGAAATTGGAGTCCATTTGGGTTCCGGGCCTTCGTCTTCGACAACTCTGAGTGTTCTTGCAACGAGGTCAGTGGTCAGTTGCATGGCGACAGGAACACGTATCTTGGCGGTGGGGGTCTTTGGCATCATGCTACCAGTTTCAACGAGAATACTGCCGGACCATCGTCGCGTCCGGCGGATCGTGGTCGAATGTTGTCGGATTAGTCTGCGGGACCGTCGATCACCGCGCGGAAGGTGATCTCCACGATTTGTTCCGGGAACGCCAGCGCTGTCACTCCGATCAGGTTGCTGGCGCACTGCGGCATATCCGTCCCGTACATCTCCTTGCGTACCTTAGAGCCGGCGGAAAACGCGCTTGGGACATCGAGAACGAACAGTGTCTCTTCAACGACATCATCGAGTGTCGCACCATATTCGGCAAGCAGCGTCCGGGCATTGATATAGGTCTGACGGATCTGCGCCTCCATTTGCGAAAAATCTGCAGGTCGACCGTTTGCGTCGAGAGCGGCAGGGGCGATAAGCTTGCCTTCTGCGTCGTGGCTCAATTGTCCCGACATATAGATCGTGTCCTTGACCTGCACGGCTTGCACGTATCCGAACGCACGCTCCCAGGCGACGCCGAGGTTGGCGACTTTCTTGGCAGATTTAGTTTTCGTCATGACAGTTTCCTTCGCTGTGGAGGGCAGCGCGCTTAAGCGCTTGTGAATCCTGCAGTTCACGAGGTGACAGGTGCGTGGGAGGCCGCACCCGTCACCAGTGCCGATCAAGCCTTAACGAATGCCAGTAGGTCGGCATTCAGGACATCGGCATTGACCGTCAACATGCCGTGCGAAAAGCCGGGATAAGTCTTCAGCGTTCCATTCTTTAAGAGCTTGATTGCCTTATGGGCAGCGTCAGCAATCGGAACGATCTGGTCGTCTTCGCCATGCAGCACCAGGGTCGGTACACTGATCGCCTTCAGGTCTTCCGTCTGGTCAGTTTCGGAGAAGGCCTTGATGCCATCGAAATGAGCCTTCGCGCCGCCCATCATGCCTTGACGCCACCAATTCTGGATCACGCCTTCCTGCACCGTCGCGCCGTCACGGTTGAAGCCGTAGAACGGCCCAGCCGGGACATCACGGAAGAACTGCGCGCGATTGGCGGCGAGAGCAGAGCGGAAACCGTCAAACACTTCGATCGGCAGTCCTTCCGGATTGGTGTCAGTCTTGACCATCAGTGGTGGAACGGCCGAGACGAGAACGGCCTTGGCGACGCGGCCAGAGGGCTGACCATGCCTTGCGACATAACGGGCAACTTCGCCGCCGCCGGTGGAGTGACCGATATGGATGGCATTCTTCAGGTCGAGCGCTTCGACGACGGCAAAGGCGTCGGCAGCGTAATGGTCCATGTCATGACCGTCGGAAACCTGGGCCGACCGGCCATGTCCACGACGATCATGGGCGACGACGCGGTATCCCCTAGCAAGGAAGAAGAGCATCTGGGCATCCCAATCGTCCGACGAGAGCGGCCAGCCGTGATGGAAGACGATCGGCTGGGCGTCCTTCGGGCCCCAGTCCTTGTAGAAGATTTCGACGCCGTCTGCAGTGGTTACATAGCTCATGGTCTTGTTTCCTTCGATTGAATTTGCGGCAAGAGCAGCATTGGTTGCGAAGCTCAGAGCGGAAGAAATTGCGACAGTCGATGCGGCAGCGCCTGCGGAAAACAGCATGCCTCTGCGTGTCATGGAAGAAATGTTCTGGGTCATTTCGCATCCTGCGATTTCGTGATTGAAAACTTCAGGCGACGCTGTGTTCGTCTGATGGCTTGATGTTGCCACCAGATGCATCCGCTCACAATTGCGAGAATAATTTCGAATTTATTGCCGATTTCGCAATAGTAGGCATTGTCGCTTTGATGACGTGGAGTGAGAGAGTGGCTGCGCTGCGGGGGCCGCATACCGCTCGAATTGCCTATACAACGCAGCTGGCCAAGCGTCCGAGGACATGTTGCTTTCGCTGCGCCATTCACCTTAACCGAATTCTAGCAACCATTCCGGAAGAGGCGGTCGCTTCAAAATTTAGGCAGAGCCCTTCATCTTACCGCTGCCCCCAATCTTAATGGCCTTCATATCGGTTCGAAACCAATCGGTAATTTTTTGACCAAATGGTCAGCTTTTAATCTGACTGCTACCAAAGCGCTTCGCTATGTTTTTGAATAAATCAATAATATCATACATATAAGCGTATGGCATGGAATTTGCATCCACTCAGGCGGTGCAAACACTGCCATCAGGGGAACGTCATGACCAACAAGCCTCAGCTGCCAAAAGACACTTCTTCACAATCAAGCCAGATCTCGCGTCGCTCGCTTTTGGGAGGCGTCGCCGCAGGAGCAGCAACCGCGAGCTTCGGAAATTTCACTATATTCTCTCGCCAAGCCCATGCAGCTGAACCGCTACGCGTTCTTTGCTGGCCGGGTTATGAAGAAAGAGACGTGATCGCCGAGTTCGAAGATCTCCATAAGACCAAGGTAGAGTTCAAGATCTACATCGGCGGCGAGCAGATGCTGCAGTTCTTCGCCCAGACCGCGCCCGGCACTTTCGACGCAATCATTTCTGATGCTGAATACGTCCAGAAGCTGAAGGCCAACAAGGCGATCGAAGCCTACAAGACCGACGGTTTTGCTGAGCTTGCCAACTACCACCCGAAATTCCGCGATTTTGCTCCTACCAAGGGCGAGACCGCCGGCACGGTATATGGCATCCCGACTCGCTTCTCGTTCTACGGCATTTCCTACAATACCGACGAGATGTCGGCGGAGCAGGCTGCCGACTGGAACTCGCTGCTCGATCCGAAATACGAGGGCAAGATCGGCATGTTCGACTGGTACCTGCCGAACCTCGGCAATGCCAGCCTTGCCGTCAATCCGGGCAACCAGACGCCTTACGCGATCACCGACGACCAGCTGAAGAAGGTCAAGGAATTCCTGACGAAGCTGCGCCCTCAGATCGGCATGTTCGGTTCCTCCAACCAGCCGATCGCCCAGGCCATGCTGGCCGGCGACATTTTCGCCTCGCCGACCGGCGACCTCGACATAGACCTCAAGCTCGCCGGCTACGACAACTTCTCCTCGACCATTCCCACGCAGGGCGGCATCCGTTGGCAGGAAGTCGCCTGCGTATGCTCGGCTTCAAAGAACAAGGATCTGGCGATGGAATGGGTCAAGTACATGACCTCCCCCAAGGTCCAGTCGAAGCTCGTCTACACCAAGGCGTTCAAGGCTCGCGGCCCGAACATGAAGATCGTCGACCACTGGAACGACGACCAGAAGAAACTTCTCTCCTACGTTCCGGACCCGGCCAACCCTGGCAAGATGCTGGTCGAGACGCTGATCGACCGCTCCATGCCGCGCGGCCTGCCGGCAAACCAGCCTGAACAGGCGTGGATCGACGTGTTCAACGAGTTCAAGACGGCCTGATCGTACTTTTTGCTGAGCTCAAGCGTCCCGCATCGTGCGGGGCGCCATCTCCTCGTTTCCGGGACTTCCCATGACATCTGCCGCAACTTCAACTCCTGATCTCGAACTCCTGTCGATCACTAAGCGCTTCGATACCTTCACGGCCGTCGACAGCATCAATCTGAAGGTCGGCCGCGGTGAGTTCGTGGCGATCATGGGGCCTTCCGGTTGCGGCAAGACGACCCTTCTGCGCATTCTCGCGGGGCTTGAGACAGCCTCGTCCGGCCAGCTTCATATCCGCGGCACAGACGTTTCGGATGTGCCGGTGAACCTGCGTTCCACGAGGTTGGTCTGGCAGAACTACGCGCTCTTCCCGCATCTCGACGTGGCCGGCAACATTGCCTTCGGCTTGACGCTGAAGCCCTATGACAAGGCGGTTGTCGCCGGCAAGGTAAAGGCGATGGCCGAGCTTGTCGGCCTGTCCGACCTGATGGGCCGCAAGATCAGCCAGCTTTCCGGCGGCCAGAAGCAGCGTGTGGCGCTTGCCCGCGCGCTGGTTACCGAGCCGGAAATCCTGCTGCTCGACGAACCACTTTCCGCGCTCGACGCTCATCTGAGAATTCGCATGCAAGGCGAACTGCGGCGCATACAGAAGCAGCTCGGCATGGCCTTCATCTATGTCACCCACAATCAGGTGGAAGCTTTTTCGATGGCCGACCGCGTGGTGGTGATGAACAAGGGTCACATCGAGCAGATAGATGCGCCTGAAGAAATGTATGCCCGGCCGAAGACGGAATTCGTCGCCCGTTTCGTCGGCACAAATAATCTTTTCGCCGGACGCATTCAGGAAGTCGCACACGATAGGGTTATCGTCCATTGTGCCCATGGCCAGGTCGAGGTTTCTACCGATGATCCGCCGCGAGTCGGCGCCTCCGTCTTCGTTGTGGTCCAGGCCGACAAGCTCAGGCCGGCTCCGACCGGCGTCGCCGGTGAAAACCGACTTGATGCCACGCTGCGCGGCCGCGAATATGCCGGCTCTCACAACATCTACCTTCTCGATCTTGTTGACGGGACCGAGGTGAAGATGACACTGCCGCAGGTCCTTCCGCTCGAAATCAACCAGCCGGCAACCGTCTGGTTCTCGCCGGCAAATGCCTCACTGATCCGGGGGGCCGCATGACGCCAGTCGAGACACCCACCACGGCAAAGCCCATGAGAACGCCAAATGACAGCCCACTCAAGATCTGGTTCCTGACGCCGCTGGCCGTCTGGCTCACTGTGCTCTTCCTGCTGCCGCTGATCTTCCTGCTTTGGATGGGCTTCTGGCGCGTCGAGAATTTTCAGACTATTCCGGATTTTTCGCTCAATAACTACATGGAAATTTTCTCGAGCTTCTTCTCGAAATCGCGCTATGGACTGGCGCTGATCCAGTCGCTTTGGGTGGCGATCACCACTGCATTCTTTGCGACCATCCTGTCCTACATAGTGGCGCTGTCGATCGCCTTTGCCGTGCCTGACCGCTGGCAGCGGCTGGCACTGCTGTTTGCAATCGCGCCGTTCTGGTCGAGCTACGTGCTGCGGCTTTATTCCTGGCAGACGATCCTGTCCCGCAACGGTGTCATCAACTCGGTCCTGAAACAGTTCGGACTTGCCGACTACCGGATCGATGTCATCTATACCCAGATCGCCACCCGTATCGGCCTCATCCACTATCTGGCACCGATCCTGATCGTCATCCTATATGTCAGCATTCTTGCCATCGACCGGGTGCTGATCGAGGCGGCGCGCGAGCTTGGCTGCACACGCTGGCAAGCCTTTACCCGGGTGATCCTGCCATTGTCCCGTTTCGGGTTGATGACCGCCGCAAGCTTTGCCGTTATCGTCTCGCTCGGTGATGCACTTTCCGGCAATCTGCTCGGCGGCGGCGCCGGCACCTCGATCATCGGCAAGCTGCCGACCTATGCCTCGATGATCATGTCGGACTATTCGAGCTCCACCAACCTGCCGCGAACCTCGGCGCTTGCAACCATCCTGATCGTCGTCATGGTTCTGGCGCTCGCCGCAGGCTTCGTGGCCGCGGATCGGGCCCGACAGAGGACAAGCTGATGCCACCAACCTCCAGAGCCAACCCGTGGATATTTTTTGGACGCCTCTGGCTCGGCATCGCCTATGCCTTCATGTTCCTGCCGCTTGTGGTCCTGATCCTATTTTCTTTCCAGAAGAACCGCTTTCCGGGCTTCCCGCTGCAGGGTTTTACGTTGCAATGGTATGACAAGCTCTTTTCCGATGGCGCGCTCCTGAATGCGCTCGGCAATACGATGATCGTCTCGCCGGCCGCAGCGACAATTGCTACCGGGATCGCCTTTTTTGCGGCTTATGCCTTCAACCGCTTCACTTTCCGCGGAAAAACGACTTTCTTGGCGCTGCTGACACTGCCGATCCTGATCCCGCCGCTTATCCTAGGCGTCGGTTTCCTCGGGCTTCTGGCACGCATTCACTTGTCCGGCACTTTGTTTGCCGTTTTCCTCACCCATGTCGTGCTGATCACCGCGCCTGCGCTGGCCATCATCCAGTTGCGTCTGGCGCAGATGCCGGCTTCGCTGGAGGAAGCAGCCTGGGATCTCGGCGCGACCGAATGGCAGACCGTCGTGAAGGTCGTGCTACCCTTTGCCATGCCTGGCATATTCGGCGCCTGGTTGCTCGCCTTCACCTTTTCCTTCGACGAATTCATCATCGCCTGGTTTGTTTCGGGCTTTCAGCCGACCTTGCCGGTAGCGATTTATTCGGTTCTCGTCGCCGCCATCGATCCGTCGCTGAATGCTATCGGCACCATCGTTTTCGGCATTTCCTGCCTCGTTCTCATTGGCCTCGAACTGGTCCTGCTGCCGCTTTTGGTCGGCAAGTCGGAAAAGCAATCATAGAGTATCCCATGAACCTCCTCTTCCGGAACGCAACACTTCTCTCCATGGACACGATCCATGGCACCACGCCATTTACGGGCGACCTTCTCGTCGAAGGCGACCGGATTTCCGCGATCGGCACGGATCTTCCCATGCCACCGGGTACGCGCGTGATTGAAGCGTCCGGCAAGCTTGTCATGCCCGGCCTTGTTAATGCTCACCTGCATTCCTCGGAAACCTTCTTCAAGGGCCGCTACCAGGGCACACCGCTCGAAGTCTGGATGCTCTATTCTTACCCGATCCTGATGAAAGGGCCCATCCCGGAAAGGCTGCTTTACCTGCGCAGTCTGCTAACGGCGATGGAATCGCTGAAAGCCGGTGTCACGACGTTGGTCGATGATTTCTTCGATCCACCCGGCTTTGAAGCGAGGCGCCTGAAGCTCGTCTATGACGCCTACGATCATGCCGGCATAAGGGCAAACGTATCTCATTGCGTGATCGACAAACATGTCTTCGACACCATACCTTATCTTCGGGACATCGTGCCGGCCAGCCTGCAGGCAGAGGTCGAAGGCCCGTCGATCACCACGGCGGAATACATGGCTTATTGCCAAGACATATTCTCGTCCCAGCATGGCCGCGCCGGACGGCTCGGCTTCATGATCTCGGCCTCCGCGCCGCAACGCTGCTCGGTCGAGATGATGCAGGCCTGCGTGGCGCTGGCGCAAGACAAGGGTGTACCATATCACACCCATGTGCTGGAGACGAAGACACAGGCTGTGACCGGTCCCGAGTTCTATGGCAAGAGCCTCATCGGGTATATGCACGAGCTTGGGCTGCTGACGCCAAATACGACAATCGCCCATTCCATCTGGGTCAGCGATGACGACATGGCGCAGATGGGTGCGGCGGGCTGTTCAGTTGCCCACAATGCCGTCTCCAACCTGAAGCTCGGCTCCGGCATCGCGCCGATCCGTCGCCTGCTCGATGCCGGCGTCCATGTCGGCCTTGGCACGGACGGGCTTTCCAGCAACGACACCGCCCGGATCTTTGACGTGATGCGGTTCGCGGCATTACTCCACGATGTGGCCGCCCCAGATACCGACTGCTGGATGAAGGCGGTCGAAGTGCTGCGCGCCGCGACGA
>ERZ1034375.108-NODE-108-length-24559-cov-3.328486_pt1 | contig 24559 bp, 23 predicted proteins | sample MGYA00520585_ERZ1034375 | MGnify/ENA primary metagenome ERZ1034375 (study PRJEB33736, sample SAMEA104288463) | Azolla filiculoides | biome: Urban; feature: water surface; material: ditch water | place: Netherlands | collected 2014 ... | reverse complement strand
GATCCAAGAGTCAGCCCGTTGATGAGCTGCTGGATAAAGTACTCCATATATTATCCCCCGGACGCGCCTTGGTGGTGCGTCTCATTTTTGTTGATCCCTTGCGGGTTCTAGGTGTCGGGAGATTCCATATCGCTTTGTCCGAAAATGTGAAGCCAAAAAGGCGAAAAGGCGGCAAAATGTTACCGCCATCCGGCCGTTTGGCGCGGATAAAACCAGCGAACTGAAAAAAACGGCAGAAAAAGCCCATGAAATCAGCAGGCCGCCCGAGAGCGACCTGCTTTGCCTGTGCATTCACTAATGCAAGCCCATCTTTGTGGAAAAAGGTTCAGCTTCTCATTCGCGACCCATTTGCGTCAAAAAGCGGCAGAGCCTGCAGGTGCGCGGGAAGAACCTCGCCGAGGATTTCGATTCCCCAGCCTTCGATCTCGTCGGCAATGTCCTTCGGCACATAACCGATGGCAACCGAGACGCCGCTCGGATGCGCATAGCCGCCGGACGTGACCCAGCCCCTCACCTCGCCCTTGAACGAGATTGGCTCGTCGCCGATGACATCGGCGTCCTTGGCATCGACAATGAAAGTGCGCAAGCGCAGCGTGCCGCCGGAAAGCTTTTCTTCGATCGCTGCCGTCTTGCCGATGAAATTCGCCTCCTTCTTCAGGGCAACGAAGCGGCCAAGTCCGGCTTCCAGCGGCCCGTAGAGTGGGCGATACTCGCGTGACCAGCTGCCGAAGCTCTTTTCCAGCCGCAGTGCATTCAGCGCCCGCAGGCCAAACAGCGAGATACCGAATTCGGCACCGGCGTCCATCAGCAGATCGAAGATATAGCGCTGATATTCCGGCCGCATCCAGATTTCATAGCCGAGATCACCGGTATAGCTGACCCGCCCGACGATGGCCGGCGCCATGCCGAGATCCATTTCACGAATGTCCATGAAGGCAAAGGCCTCGTCAGAGACGTCGAGATGCGTCAGCTTGGCCAGCACGTCGCGCGCCTTCGGTCCGGCAATCGACAGGCCAAGCAGACCGAGATTGAGCGGATTGAGCTCGACCGAGCCGTCGTCGGGCAGATGCTGCTCGAACCAGCGCATGTGATAGTCCTCGGCAATGCCGGAACCGATCACCAGGAATTCTTCGTCATCAAGATTGGCAACGGTGAAGTCGCCGATCAGCTTGCCAGCGTCGTTGAGCATCGGCGCCAGCGTCATGCGACCGACCTGCGGGATCTTGGCGGCCAGCATGTGGTCGAGCCATTCCCGTGCGCCCTCGCCGCTCACCGTATATTTGGCGAAACCCGAAGTCTCCATCAAGCCGACGCTATCGCGCACGCCCTGAGCCTCACGACCGACGGCCACGAAATCGGTCGAACGACGCCAGGAGAACTTGTCCTCGACACCATCCGGCGCAAACCACAGCGGCGTCTCCAGCCCGTAGGATGCGCCGAACACGGCACCGGCCGATTTCAGCTTGTCATAGATAGGCGAGGTCAGCAGAGGACGCGCGCCGGGCAGTTCCTCGTTCGGATAGCGGATCGAGAAGCGGCGGGAATAGTTCTCGCGCACCTTGGCATTGGTATAGCCGAGCGTCGCATAGTCGCCGTAGCGGCAAACGTCCATGGCAAACACGTCGAAGCCCGGATCGCCCTCGATGATCCAGTTGGCCAGCGCCAGCCCGACGCCGCCACCCTGGCTGAAGCCGGCCATGACCGCGCAGGCCGACCAGAAGTTGGTCATGCCGCGCACCGGACCGACCAGCGGATTGCCGTCCGGCGAGAAGGTGAACGGGCCGTTGATGATCTTCTTAATGCCGGCATTGTTGAACGCCGGAAAATGCCGGAAGCCGACTTCCAGCTCTGATGTGATGCGCTCAAGGTCTTCCGCCAGCAGCTCATGGCCAAAGGTCCAGGGCGTCTCGATCGGCGACCACGGCCGGCAATCCTTCTCATAGGTGCCCATCAGCATGCCGTTGCGTTCCTGACGAATGTAGATCTCGCCGTCAAAGTCCACGCAATGCATCAGCTCCTTGCCCGATGTCTTGTTGAATTCGATGACCTCGGGCATGTCCTCGGTGATCAGATACATGTGCTCCATGGCGAGCACCGGCAGTTCCAGCCCGACCATGCGCCCGACTTCGCGTGCCCAGAGACCGGCGGCATTGACGACATGCTCGGCGCGGATTTCGCCCTTGTCGGTGATCACCCGCCAGGTGCCGTCTTCAAGCTGCACCAGATCCTCGACCTTGGTATGCAGATAGATCTCGGCGCCGTTCTTCTTTGCCGACTTGGCATAGGCATGGGTCGTGCCATAGGGGTCGAGATGGCCTTCGTGCGGATCAAAGACCGCGCCGACGAACTGCTTGGGATCAAGCAGCGGCATCATCTCATAGGCTTCCTCGGCCGAGATAAGCCGCGCGTCGCCATTAGCATATTTGCCCTTGGCCAGCAGTGACTTCATCCAGTCGAAACGTTCCGTAGTCGCCGCCAGCATCAGGCCAGAGGTCATATGCATGCCGATGTCCTGGCCGGAGTATTCCTCGATCTCCTTGTAAAGCTCGACCGTGTATTTCTGCAGCTTGCCAACGTTCGGATCACCGTTGATCGTATGGATGCCGCCCGCCGCATGCCAGGTCGAGCCGGAGGTCAGTTCCGAGCGCTCCAGAAGCACGACATCGGTCCAGCCGAACTTGGTCAGATGGTAGAGGACCGAGCACCCGACGACACCACCACCGATGACGACGACCCTTGCATGGCTTTTCATAAAACGCTCCTTTGGCGCGGACAGGCTGTTGTCCGAAGCTAGAGCGGCACGGGAAAAGTCGGAAGCCCATGCTGCGACGAAACATGTCGCGCAAGACAAAGAAATTATCCGGATAACGCCGCGGCCAGAGCAAGACCGCGGCAGGTTCTCATGAGGCCGCCCGCCGGAGCGTGATGCGGGTGAGTTCGGCCGTCGTTCCGAGCCTCAGGGCAAAACCGGGCCACAGCCCTGTGCCATTGTTGACGTAGAGCTGCATACCCCCGACCTGGTAGAGGCCTGACACGAAACCATTGTTCGCCGCGCCGACCACCCGGTCCAGACCGACGATCATGCCGCCATGCGTGTGCCCGGAAAGCTGCAGCGCCACGCCGGATTCGGCTGCCTTTGCCGCCTGCATCGGCTGATGATCGAGCAGCACGACCGGCACATTGGCAGGAGCGCCGCGCAAGGCCGCAGACAGGTCCGGAGCGGGCGAGCCTGTTGCCGCTGCCGACAGGTCGGTGACCCCTGCCAGAACCAGTTCGGCCCCGCCCCGCGCAAGGACAACGTGGCTGTTCGACAAGATTCGCATGTTCTGGCCTTCGAAATGTCGCATCCAGTTATCGACGCCGAAGAAGTATTCGTGGTTTCCCGGGATGGTATAAACCCCATCCGGCGCCTGCAGTCTGGCAAGCGCTGCGACATCGTTGCGCCGATGCTCGACGCTTCCGTCGATCAGATCACCGGTGATCACGATCAGGTCCGCATCGAGCGCATTCGTTTGCAACACCACCGCTTCCGTCCATGCGGCCGGAAAAAGCCGGCTGATATGGAGATCGGTCAGTTGCACGAGACGATAGCCGTCAAACGGGGCCGGCAAGCCGGGTATGGCGATTTCCATGTCCTTGACCGGGGGGACGACGATGGCGCGGCTGACACCGAGAGCCGACAGCGCAATGGCCGTAATGCCCATGGCGTATCGCACACCGACCGGCACGACAGGAAACGAGCCCTTCGCCACCAGGATCAGCAGCGAGACCGCGTCCAGCAGAAGTTGGAAGACGGCCAGCAGCAGGATCGCGCCGAACAGGACATTGAAGCCGATCACGACATATCGCGGAAATTCGGGAGAGAAAACCGATCCCGATGAGAGACGGCTGAAGAAATGGTACTGGGATGCAATCAACAGCAGTGCCGCAAGCGACAGCTTGACGGTCCAGATCCACGGCAAAGGTTGGATGAATCTTGAGACGACCACCAGCCACGGCAGCCCGAAGATAATATGAAACATCAAATGCCTTTAAATACGACTTTCACCTACGCTACGCACGGAATGCACGCGTAGATCACCCCGTCGAGGACCGACGATGAGCCACGTCGCTGTGGATGAACTCTCGTCAGAGGGGGGCCTTACCTGGCAAAACCCGCCGTCATCGCAAATTCGCGGCCCATCTCGCAGACCTCGTCGAACACGAAGCCGGCAAAACTGCGCATGACAACGATCTCGAAACTGTCGGCACCAGTCCGCGTAAGGTTTGCCGCAACATGGCAGAACAGCACATTGGCGGACTGGCCGACTTCGAATACATCGGCATGCAGATCAACGGCCACGCATTTTGCCAGGATCGAGCGAACCCTTGGACCGCCGATCCTCAGCACCACACGGCCATCGCTCTGCTCGACAAACGACACCCTGGTCGATCCGAGATCGCTCAACTGGCGAGCCAGAGCATCACTCGACACGTCTTCGCTGACCAGCAGCCATTCATTCGGTCCGGCAAAGCGCACCGAGACGTCCTCCAGATTGCTCAGCGCTTCGTCAATATCGGCTTGATGGCCCTCATGCACCAGAACTGAGAAAACCGTCGGCGCCCGGACAATCGACAAATGGTGCGGATTGGCTGTCGCCTCGAAACCGGCAATATGATCCTCGAGCACGTGCCGGCTGGCATAGGTCATGGGCATGGCGCTGCTCCTTACAGGTGAAGTTTCTTGTTGTCTGGATCGTAGAACACCGGATTGCACACCTCGGCCACCGTTTCGCTGCGACGCAGGGCATCCCAGACGACGATCTTTTCGCCGATCCGCTCGCGTCCCGATTTCAACAGAGCAAGCCCGATATAGGATCCCAGCGACGGAGAATAGCAGACCGAGGTCACATAGCCCTGGTCGTTGCGCATCGAGGGATCCACGCCATCCTTCAGAAGATGCGCCCCCGCCTTGATCTCCTCCTTCTCGATCGGCCGCAGGCCGACGAGTTGCGGACGATCGGCAGCTGTCAGGCCAAAACGACTCGACAGACGCTTGCCGATGAAGTCCGGTTTCTGGGTCGAGAACATGCGACCGAGCCCCAGATCGTCCGGCGTCGTCGCGCCATCGATCTCGCTGTGGGTAATATGGCCCTTCTCGATCCGCAGCACGTTCAACGCCTCGACGCCATAGGCGCAGATGCCATGCGGCTTTCCTGCCGCCATGATCGCGTCGGCAACTGCCTCGCCGTAGTTGGCCGGCACCGCCAGCTCGAAAGCGAGTTCGCCGGAAAAAGAAATCCGGAACAGCCGCGCCTTTAGGCCGCCCTTGAGCAGCACTTCACGCGCCGACAGGAATGGGAAGGCTTCATTGGAAATGTCGTGATCGACGATCTGCTCAAGGATGATGCGGGCCTTGGGGCCTGCAATCGCCATCTGCGCCCATTCGTCGGACGAAGACACGAAACGCACGTCGAGATCCGGCCATAGGGCCTGGGCGCAGAATTCCATATGCGTCATCACCTCGCCGGCATAGGCCGTGGTCGTGGTGACGAAGAAATGCTCGTCCGACAGCCGGCTGGTCGTGCCGTCGTCATAGATCATCCCGTCTTCGCGCAGCATCAGCCCGTAGCGGGCCTTGCCGACGGGAAGCTTGAGGAAGGCATTGGAATAGAGCCGGTTGAGGAATTCCGCCGCATCCTTGCCGAACACCTCGATCTTGCCGAGCGTCGACACATCGCAGAGACCGGCATTGGCGCGCACGTTCAGCACTTCGCGGTCTACTGCCTCGCGCCAGGTTTTTTCCCCCTCACGCGGGAACCAGGAGGACCGATACCACAGGCCGGATTCGACGAAGACGGCCCCCTGCTTCTTCGCCCAGCCATGCAGCGGCGAGGTGCGCACCGGCCGCGAATGTTCGGCCCGGGACGTCCCTGCCATCGCCCCGAAGGAAACCGGCGTATAGAAAGGCCGGAAGGTCGTCGTACCGATTTCGGCCGGCGACACGCCACGCATGCCAGCCATGATGCCGATGGTGTTGATATTGCCGAGCTTGCCCTGGTCGGTTGCCATGCCGCCCGTGGTGTAGCGCTTGGTGTGCTCGACATGGCCCATCGCCTCGCGCTGGGCAAGGCTCAGGTCTTTCACATGCACGTCGTTCTGGAAGTCGACAAAGGCCTTGCCCTTTGCGCCCGGCACGTACCAGAGCGGCGCAAAATCCGCATCGAATTCACCCTCGACCTCCGGCACATCGACTAGCCCGACCAACCGGCCGAGATCGCCAATCGCATCATGTGCCTTTTCAGCGCCGTCGCGCAGGCAGGCGGTGAGCGAAGCGACGCCCGCGGCCGAACCGGCAACCCGCAGCCCGCCGCCGACATCCGGCGCCAGGAATGCCTGGTGCGCGTCCGACCAAACCGGCTTTTCCCCGCGCTGGCAGGCAAGATGCACGATCGGACTGAAGCCGCCGCTCATTGCCAGAGCATCGCAGGATATCTCCTCCTGATGGCCGGAGCGCTCGACGATCAGGCCGGAAATGCGGTGGCGTCCCTTGGTATCGACCACAGCCCCGCCGCGAATGACCCGAACGCCCGTCGGCGCTTCATCGCCCGACTGCACACGCCCATCGATGATTGCAGAGATGCTGACGCCGGCGGCTATCAGATCCGCAGCGGTCCGATAACCGGCACCGCCATTGGTGAAGATCGCCACTTCCCGACCAGCCGCCACGCCATAGCGGTTGAGATAGGTGCGAACCGCGCCGGACGTCATGACGCCGGGTTTGTCATTGCCGCCGAACACAAGCGGCCGCTCTTCGGCACCCGACGCCAGGATCGCGCGCTTGGCGACGATCCGCCAGACCCGCTCGACCGGCAGGTCGGACGACGGCTGCGCCACATGCTTCTGCACCTTTTCAACGGCTCCGAAGACATTGTCGTCATACCAGCCGAATACGGTCGTGCGCGGCATCAAGGTGACATTGGCGAGGGTCTTCAGTTCGTCGACGACGCTCTGGGCGTAGTCGGCAGCCGCCATGCCGCCGACCGAGACCCGCTCGCTGAGCAGCGAGCCGCCGAAACGGAAGCTCTCGTCCGCAAGGATCACGCGCATGCCCGCCCGCGCCGCAGCCCTGGCTGCCATCAGGCCGGTTGGCCCTGCGCCGATCACCAGCAGGTCGCAATGCGCCCAGGATTTTTCGTAGCGATCGGGGTCAACCTCGAACGGCGTCTTGCCGAGACCCGCCGCGCGGCGGATGATCGGCTCGTATACCTTTTCCCAGAACGGCTTCGGCCACATGAAGGTCTTGTAGTAGAAACCGGCACTGAGGAATGGCGACAGCAGGCTGTTGACCGCGCCGACATCGTATTTCAGCGACGGCCAGCGGTTCTGGCTCGTCGCTTCCATGCCCTGGTAGAGCTCGGCCATGGTCGCCCGCGTATTGGGCTCGGCGCGGCCGCCGGAACCAATCGTCACAAGGGCGTTGGGCTCCGAAGAGCCGGCCGTGACGATGCCGCGCGGGCGGTGATACTTGAACGAACGGCCGACCAGCATCTGGTCATTGGCGATCAGTGCCGAAGCGAGCGTATCGCCTTCGAACCCCTTCATCGTCTGGCCGTCGAAGGTGAAGGAAAGGCTGCGGCCACGATTGACGAGGCCGCCGGAAGACAGACGCGAACCGGTCATCGGGCAGCTCCCTTCGCATGCACGCTGGCATCCGTCACGCTATAGACCTCGTGACTAGCCGCGTTATCGCGCTCGACCACCAGCCAGCGACGACATCCGGCCGAATGATGCCAATGCTCGATGATCCGGCCCTTCGGATTGTCACGAACGAATACATAGGCGTACCAGGCATCGTCGGATGCCGCTGCCGCGGGACGCACCGGGCTCGCGTCTCCACGGATCGAGAACTCTTCCTTCGGACGAATCCCGCAATGCGGGCAAGTGATGAGGCTGGCCATGATCGGATCTCAATGCAAATTCGGTTGCGGGCCCTTGCCGCCTTCATCCACGGCAAAACCGCGCTTGAAGCGGTCGAGCCGGAGCAGACGGGTAACGGGATGGGCTTCGTTCTTGGCGATCAGATGGGCGAAACAGAAGCCTGAAGCCGGCGTCGCCTTGAAGCCGCCGTAACACCAGCCGCAGTTCAAATAGAGGTTGTCTATCGGTGTCCTGTCGATGATCGGCGATCCGTCCATCGACATGTCCATCACCCCGCCCCAGGCGCGCAGGACCCTGACGCGCGAAAGCCCGGGTATCAGCGAAACGCCCTCCTCAATCGTGTGCTCGACCGTCGCCAGGTTACCGCGCTGCGCATAGGACGAATAATAGTCGATGTCGGCACCGAAGACCAAGCCGCCCTTGTCGGACTGCGAGATGTAGAAATGCCCGGCGCCATAGGTGATGACATTGTCGATCACCGGCTTGATGCCTTCCGACACGAAGGCCTGCAGCACATGCGTCTCGATCGGCAGTTCCAGCCCGGCCATCTGGCCGGTGACGGACGTGTGGCCCGCCGTCGCCAGCGCCAGCTTGTTACAGCCGATAAAGCCGCGACTGGTCTCGACACCCTGAACATTGCCCGCCTCGTCGCGGCGGATGCCGGTGACCTCGCAGTTCTGGATCAGGTCGACGCCGCGGCTGTCGGCGCCGCGGCCATACCCCCAGGCAACTGCGTCATGGCGCGCCGTACCGCCGCGCTTCTGCAGGAGACCGCCCAGGATCGGGAAACGCGCATGATCGTAGTTGAGATAGGGCATCATCTTGTGCACCTGCTCACGATCGAGCAGCTCGGCGGCCACGCCATGCATCATCATCGCATTGCCGCGCCGCGCATAGGCGTCGCGCTGGCCGTCGGAATGGAAGAGATTGACGATGCCGCGCTGCGACACCATGGCATTGTAGTTGAAGTCCTGCTCCAGCCCTTCCCAGAGCTTCATCGAGAACTCGTAGAACGGCTCATTGCCTTCCAGCAGGTAGTTCGAGCGGATGATCGTCGTGTTGCGGCCGACATTGCCCGAGCCGAGATAGCTTTTTTCCAGCACCGCGACATTGGTGATGCCGAATTCCTTGGCGAGATAATAGGCGGTCGCCAGACCATGCCCGCCACCGCCGACGATGATCACGTCATAATGCGGCTTGGGCTCCGGCTCACGCCACATCGGCGCCCAGTTGCGATTGCCGGAAAGTGCCTGTCGAAAGATTGAAAGGGCCGAATAACGCATCAACCATCCTCTGAAAATATCGCCGCACATTCGCATAGGCGTCACAAAGAGCAAGCGCAATCAGGACGAAAATTGTTTTGTTTGAGACATGCCGCGCTTTGTTCCACGGCGGTGCAGCGTGGACACGCGCAACGATGCCGCAATCTCCTGCCAATCTCCTGCGCATATGGTGAAAGATCACTTTACACCAACCGTGCGAACGTGAAATCACGGATGGACGACAGAGGAAACGGACCAGTGGCCGACGACGCAGCGATCGCGCGGATTTTCGAGCAGGCAGCCCTTGGCGCCGGCCGGATCATTCTCGATATCTATCGAGCCGGTCCCGATGTCCGCCTCAAGGGCGACAGCACACCGGTGACCGAGGCGGATGAGGCCGCCGAAAACCTGATCCTGGCAGACCTGATCGCCCATCTGCCGCACCTGCCGGTGGTGGCCGAGGAAGCAGTTGCCGCAGGCGATGTGCCCGCAACCGAAGGCCAGCGCTTCCTGCTGGTCGATCCGCTTGACGGCACACGCGAATTCATCGCCGGCCATGACGATTTCACCGTCAACATCGCCCTCGTCGAACACGGTGTGCCGACCATCGGCATGGTCTATGCACCGGCTCTGGGCATTGCCTATCTCGGCTTCGGGAACAAGGCGGAAAAGCTGATCATCGATGAGCATTTCCAGGTGACGGCGCGGTCCGCGATTAAGGGGCGCCCGACCCATCCCAAGGCCTGCGCCCTGGTCAGCCGCTCGCACAACAGCGAAGCGACCGAGGCCTATATCCGCGACAACGGCATTCCGGAGCGCCGCACCGTTGGTTCGTCACTGAAATTCTGTCTTCTGGCCGAGGGCGAAGCCGATCTCTACCCGCGCTTCGGCCGCACCATGGAATGGGACACAGCCGCGGGCGATGCCGTCCTGAGAGCAGCGGGCGGCATCACGCTGACGACCGATCACCAGCCGCTCGTCTACGGCAAGCGCAACCGAATTCACGAGACCGATTTCGCCAATCCCGACTTCATTGCCTGGGCAAGCCCGCCGCAGCGGGGATGAGTTTTCCAAATAACCTCATGATTTCAACAAAATCAGGGTGATTTCATCCCCCTCGGTAAAATCCGGCGCACACTTCTCCTTCCACGCCACGCTCCGTCATCACGCCGGATGCAGGCACAGAGAAACGGAGACGCCGATGTCCGATACGACCAGCAATCTCGACTTGCCTTTCATCCTTCCCGCCCAAGCCCAGAAACACGTCACGCACAACGAAGCCCTGCAGCGTCTGGATGCGCTGGTACAATTGGTCATCCAAGGCGAAGCGTCGGAACCTCCGGCGGCGCCATCCGAGGGCGATATCTATTGGCTGGTCGCCCCGACCAGCGGTGCCTGGACCGGTCGCGAGGGCCAACTGGCACTCTATCAGGATGCCGCCTGGGTATTCATCGCCCCTCGCATCGGCTGGCGCGGCTATATCGCCAGCGACCAACGCCCGACGGTCTTCGACGGGGAACAATGGATCGCCCCTCCCTTGCCATCGACGGCAAGTTTCAATCGACTCGGTGTCGCCGCCACCCCCGACGGTTCCAACCGACTGGCGATATCCTCGCCCGCCAGCCTGTTCAACCACGCTGGCGACAGCCACCGGTTGACCGTCAACAAGCAATCGGCTGCCGACACTGCAAGTCTGCTCTTCCAGTCCAACTGGCAGGGCCGCGCCGAAATGGGCTTGGCTGGCGAAGATCGCTTCTCGATCAAGGTGAACAGCGACGTGACCGGCTGGCGCCAGGCAATTGGAATTTCCCCGGAAGGTTATGTGCGCCACGATCAGCGACCGCTGGCGCGCGCGGCCCTGGCGGCTGCAACACTGACGCCGGCGAGCGGCACGGCGACCGGCTTCGACCTGCTACATCTGTCGGGAGGCGATGTCACGCTCGGCCCACCCCTTGCCTCGGGATTCGGCAAGTCGCTTCTAGTCCCGGCAACAGGATTCTACCTGCTGGCTCTGACGGTGACTGCCAATAGCAGCGGCAACCATTCGGTCGCGTTGCGACGCAATGGCGGAGAAGATCTCGTCCACCACGCCGGCGGTGCCGGAACCTCGACGGTCGTCACGCTCGCATGGCTGGACAGCGGTGATACAATCACCCTGCTTCACAATAGCACGACAGAATATGTCTTCGGCTATGGCAGGACTGAACTCAATGTGATGCTGCTTTAGCTATGGCATCGACCGCGATGAAAAAGACGCCGCACATGGCATGTGCGGCGTCTTGAGTGATCGATATTCGGGGTGGAGCGCCGTCACAGCAACCGGAAACGACAGGCCCGCGCAACCGCCTGCATGCGGTTGACTGCCTCGAGCTTGCGCATGGCGCTCTTCAGATAGCTGACCACGGTATGGGTTGAAATATCGAGAATGATGGCGATCTCGTCGCTGCTCTTGCCCGCAGCCGACCAGCGCAGACATTCGATCTCGCGGGCCGAAAGCTTTTCCCGCGGGCCATACCGCGGCACGAGTTCGTCCGCACCAAGGTCGAGCATTTCCATTGCCGCAAGCTGCATGATCGCCAGTTCGGCGCGATCGGGTTGTTCCAGCCGTCCGGAAAAAACCAGAACATACTGCGCCAGATGCCGATCATGCAGGCTGAAGGCAAGGCTGCCGCCCAGTCCATGCTGGTCAAAAAGCGCAAGCAACTTGGCCCGCTGCTCTGTCGGAGCCTGGCCGACGAACAGGTTCTCGGTGGAGAACACCGGCATGATGGTCTGCTTGAGGCGCGCCACCAGCAGGCTTCCGGCAAAAATTTCGGCCGCTTCATAAGCCTCGCGCACCGGTTGTGGCCAATTCGTCACCAGAAGATTGGCAGCGAACTCCGGCCGATCACCCTTGGGGAAACTCGCAAGCAGGCAGTGGCGAAAGCCATGCTCGCGTGCCAGTGCCAGCAATTTGCCGGCCCACTGTCCGGATACGAACGCATCCAAAGGGAAAACGTCTTCGTCAGTCTCTTGACGACGAGTCAAATCAGTCGGCCTGAACATAAAGCTCCTTTCGACAGGGCATGTGCCCAGCCGGAAATTGAAAGCATGTGAACTAGAATGCATCCCATGCAGGGACTTGTATCCACTGGGCCTGTTGCCGATCTTGCGGCGACTGAAAAACGACAATCAACCGGGCAGCTTTGCCGCCCGGCCTTGTCAAATCCAGAGGAACCAGAGATTTCGCAGGTGTAATGCCATGAATGGTTGCGCCCGAGTAGAGGGGTAATTGCATAACTCCTATGCACATGCCGCAAGTTTACGCAGAGTGAGGTAGAATCAGCAAAACATGCCTACCGCGAACGGCAAAAATTATTATCAAATGCTTACAACGTGCTTAGGCAAATTTTAAAGCCTCGGCTCTAGGATGCGGGTGTGTGGTCTTGAGTATGTATAGAGAGTCCAATGACCGAAATGATCCGCCCCCGAGTGAAATATGTCATCGGTCCCGATGGCAGCCCGCTGACGATTGCCGATCTGCCCCCGGCCAATACGCGCCGTTGGGTGATCCGTCGTAAGGCCGAGGTTGTCGCCGCTGTTCGCGGTGGCCTGTTGAGCCTGGAAGAAGCCTGCGAACGCTATACCCTGACAGTCGAGGAATTCCTCTCCTGGCAGTCCTCCATTTCTGACCATGGCTTGCCGGGCCTGCGGACAACCAGAATTCAGCAATATCGTCATTAAGCTATTGGGCGCCGCAAGTCAGCGGCGCAAGACAGTTTTGAAACAGACCCCATCGGAAAACCGGCACGGCTCGCCCTGCCGGTTTTACCCTTTTTGCGGCATGGGCTCCGACAAAGTTCCGCGGGCCGGCAGCCGATGCAGAATGGCGGCAAGCACAACCGATCCGGCATAGAACCACAGTCCCGGCTGGGAAAAAGCCTGCACCAGCCCCGTCGTCTTGGCCGCGAAAATCACCAGCGCCACCAGCAGCACATCCATCATCGACCAGCGCGACAGGACAGGAACAAGCGTTCCGATCCATCCGCCCTGCCGGTGTTCGGCCGCATTCAGATGTTCCGCCGCAAGCCCCAGCAGCTTGACCGCCGGAAACACCACCGAGACAAGCCCGACGATCACCGACAGCAGTCCGTCTCCCCCGTGCCAGATTGAGCCGATGATCGACAGCAGCGACGGCTCCTCGGAAAAGACATAGAAACTTTCAAAACGCATCAGCGGCAGGCTGATCCCCAGTGCCAGAAATGCCGGCGCCAGGATCAACAGCAGGGCCTTCAACCAGATCAACACGCAAACTTCCGCCAAGTGTGAACGCTGCGTGTGCCAGACAGGCAATTGTCGCTTGGCACGGGCCGATGCTATTCAGGAACCATCAACGGGGCAACGGAGGCATTGATGAACATCACTTTTGAGCAGACCGGTTCGGGCGGACGTTATCTTGGCAAGGCGGACGGGATCGTCGACCCCGCGATCATGACATTTTCGCGCGCTTCGCCCGCCTTGATCATCATCGATCACACGGAAGTCCCGGATGCGATGCGGGGCACCGGCGCCGGTCAGGCTCTTGCGCTCTATGCTGTGGAGGAGGCTCGCAAGGGCGGCTGGAAAATCATTCCGCTCTGCCCTTTTTTCCATGCCCAGATGGATCGCCATCCCGAATGGCGTGATGTGCTCAACGGATAAACCGCCGGCCCTGGCCCGATCGCTTCATGCGCTTGGGGGCGACAGGCTCAAGTCGATGAGCCAAAGTGACGGACGCAGTGAAAACTGCGCCCGTCTATTTGAACATTGCAGACACGATGTTCAGGCTCTAACCCGCATCTGGCTGTCCCGCTCTTCAAGAGCCGATGCCTTGGCATATTCTGCCTCGGCTTCTTCCAACGCCAAATCGGCCGCTTCCTGCTGGACTTTCAGTTCCCGGATAGAGACCTGAAGGTTGTCCGCGCGCTGGCGAGCTGCCTTGGCAAAGGTGGGATAGGCAAAATGGTTAGGGTCGGTAATGCCGGATTTTTTCTCCTCGATGCCGATCTGAGCCTCAAGCTCTTTCGCCATCCTTTCGAACTCCGCCATCATTGACTGCAACTGCTGCAATTGCCGACGCTTTTCGGTAACCTGAAAACCTTTCAGGCGTACCAGGCTCTCACGCGACTTCATACGCAATACTCCCGTGATGCGAGACCCCCCGCCACACTTGCTTACTCAACACACCCGCATGCAAACGATTCGTCCAAAAAAAGTCCGCGACGTTAACAAAAAGCTACCGCTGGTAACCTTTCGTTTACGGGCATCGTTAATGATAAGCCCGATCACTTAAGGGTCAGTAAATGCCAGGGCCTCAAAACGGCTGATGACAATGATGAGTCAAATGAATCGGTTACGGGAATTTCCTGTTGCTCTGATTCAAGTGTGGCGATGACCGAAACACATGAAAAATCAGGAGACTGCTTTCTTTGCTTAATAAATTCGTTACACCTTGCCAGAGGGAATCAGAATTTGTTAACCATTTGGTGGCAGCCTTCAAATCAGGCAACGACTGGATCCGTATCGCGTAGGGGGCCAACTCGACCTTTCGGCGGCGGTAAAGGGGATAAATATGCGGGTTCTACTCATTGAAGACGACAGCGCTACGGCTCAGAGCATCGAATTGATGCTGAAGTCCGAGAGCTTCAACGTCTATACCACTGACCTGGGCGAAGAAGGCGTCGACCTGGGCAAACTCTACGACTACGACATCATTCTGCTCGACCTCAATCTCCCCGACATGTCCGGCTACGAAGTGCTTCGCACTCTGCGCCTGTCGAAGGTTAAGACACCGATCCTTATCCTGTCCGGTATGGCAGGCATCGAAGACAAGGTGCGCGGTCTCGGTTTTGGCGCTGACGATTACATGACGAAGCCGTTCCACAAGGACGAACTCGTTGCCCGTATTCATGCCATTGTCCGCCGCTCGAAGGGCCACGCCCAGTCGATCATCATCACCGGCGAACTGATCGTGAACCTCGACGCCAAGACCGTCGAAGTCGGCGGCCAGCGCGTTCATCTGACCGGCAAAGAATACCAGATGCTCGAACTGCTCTCGCTGCGCAAGGGCACGACACTGACCAAGGAAATGTTCCTGAACCACCTTTACGGCGGCATGGACGAGCCTGAACTGAAGATTATCGACGTCTTCATCTGCAAGCTGCGCAAGAAGCTCGCAAATGCGGCTGGCGGTGCGAACTATATCGAAACGGTCTGGGGCCGCGGCTACGTGCTGCGCGAGCCGGACGGTGCGGAATACTCAGAAACCGCCTGATTCGATCATACTTCCAGACAAAGCCCGCGTTTAACGACGCGGGCTTTTTTGTGTCCTGAAACAGGTCGATCGTGCCCGGCCTGGGCGATAGCGCGGGGATAGACGCCGGAAAACCCATGCAAAAAGGGCGGCGCCGATGGCCCGCCCTGCTCCTTCGAATCATAGGTCTGTGCCTTCAGGCAGCGATCGCCTTGCCGCCAAAAGTATCCGTCAGGATCTTGCGGTCGAACGGCTTCAGCAGGAACTCGTTGGCGCCTGCACGCTTGCCCGCCATCATCGTCTTCAGGTCTGCCTCGACGACGCAGTAGTAGATCTTGACGGCCTTGCCGTCAGGCAGGGCGCGCAGATTGGTGATCAGGTCGAGAGCATCGTCCATGCCGGCATCGACGATGATAACATGCGGCAGTTCGCGCTCGCAACGAGCCAATGCCTCGCGGCCGGATCCGGCTTCGGATATATCGAAACCGAGCTCAGACAGGATCTTCTTGCCGACCTTGCGCACAATGTCGGAGCCATCTGCGATCATCAAACGCTGCATGGTAAACTCCTCTGTCTCCGCCAGGAGACAACGATTAATCCCGATAAGCCTATCCGAGTTCAACTAAGGAAATGTTACCGATGGGAATACAACTTCGTCTCGAAACGGGACGATGTCAGATAACCTCGGCGGTAAAGGCAATCTCGCCCTCGCTGGGGATGAATTTCAGCTCCATTCCGCATTCGTCGGCCAGCAGGATGGTGTAGTAAGGCTGGATCGTATGGGCATCGACCGCCTCCTCCAGGGTGCCTGTCAAAATTTCGGCGAATTTTGGCGGGACGCGCAGCATGCGGCCTTTGGCGACAATCTTGAACTTGGCATCCGTTTCCGGGTTCTCCAGCGAGATGTCGAGCGAACCGCCGCGCGGAATGGCACCGTAGGCGACCAGAAACAGGTTCATCAGAAGCTTGACGCGGTTCTTCGCGATGATCGCGCGCGGTCCGCTCCAGGTGACTTCAGTCTTCTTTTCGGCGAGCGCGAAATCCTTCGCCGCCTTTTCCGCTTCTCCGGTGTCGATCGAGGCGCCCACGGAACCGGAGGCGCCAAAGGCAAGCCTGGCAAACTTCAACCGGACCGAAGCATTCAGCGCGCTGGTCCGGATCAGGTCCATCGCATCGGCATCCGCACCACCCTCGTCGAGCAGTTCCAGGCCGTTGTTGATCGCACCGACCGGCGAAATCACGTCGTGGCACACACGGCTGCACAGCAGTGCCGCGAGATCGGGGCCTGCGAGGGTGAGGTTGATATTTTTCGCCATCGGTCTCTCCAGAAGATTTTAACCGACGATACAGAGCGCAGTCGTGTCTGGCACGGGTTGCGAACCGGTCGGATACCATATGGTCATAATGACACCATATTTGGTAAACCGATTATTAAGACGATCCTCGGTAAGTTCGATTACCCCCATCGGAGAGGCCGAATCCATCGGCTTCGCATCTAGGAGGCCCCATGCGTCTTTTGCCAACCCGTCATCTTTCGGCCGCGCGTCTCATGATCGCAGCCGCCATGGCCATCGCGGGCTTTGTCACGACCATGCGTCCAGCCGAAGCCGCAGGCGAATACTCAATCCAGGAAGTGGTCGATGCCGGCCACGGCTTCTTCGGTGAAACCAGCGGCGCTCTTGCCAAGGTCATCGAACAGGCCTTCGAAACCCACGGCCTGCCAAATGGCTACATCCTTGGACAGGAAGGCTCCGGCGCACTGATTGCCGGTCTGACCTATGGCGAGGGCATGCTCTACACCAAGAATGTCGGCCAGCATGAAGTCTTCTGGCAGGGGCCCTCGCTCGGCATCGATTATGGTGGCAATGGCACGCGAACGATGATGCTGGTCTACGACCTGCCCGCGGTTGATACGCTCTATGCCCGCTACGGCGGCGTCAGTGGTTCGGCCTACGTCGTCGCCGGCGTCGGCATGACGGTCCTGAAGAGCCGTGACGTTGTCCTCGTCCCGATCCGCACGGGCATCGGTGCCCGTCTGGGCATCAATGTCGGCTATCTGAAGCTGACCCGTGCCCCGACCTGGAACCCTTTCTGACCTCGGACATTTCCATACTCAGGCTCGCACAAGCTCACTTTGATGTCGTTAGCCATAACGACGCAATCTGATCCTGACGCTTGCCTCCGAGGCTTGTCGAGGGCAGATGGCCGTGGTTAAATATCTTCTAACATATGCCTGAACGCTGAAATGGCGCGACCGTGATTGAATATGCCCTGCTTTTCGGATTGGGATTTATGGCCGCAGCGCTTCTGGTGATGCTGCTTGCACCTGCGATCCATCAACGCGTCGTTCTCTATACGGAGAACAGGCTGAAAGCGACCATGCCGCTCAGCCCGCAGGAGATCCGCGCGCAGAAGGACATGGTCCGCGCGCTCTACGCCGCCGAAAACGCCCGCACCATGCATGAACTCACCCGCGAGCGGGAAAAGTCCCTGTCACTGACCTTGTCGAACGAGACGCTTGCCAGCGAGGCCAGCCGTCTGGTTGCCGACAATCAGGAACACAAGGGCCAGATCAACGAGATGAGCACGGAGGCAGCCGACCTCCGCTCCAGGCTGCGCCGCTCGGAGGTGGACGCCTCGACGGTCAGGGAAACCTTGAAGCGCGCCGAAATCGCCAGCGCGGCGAAAGACCTTGAGCTTGAGGATCTGGCACGCCGTATCGGCCGCATCATGTCCGACGTTGACAGCATGCGCATCGAGGCCATCAGCCGCGACACCGAGATCGATGTGCTCAAGACCCGCGTTCAATCGATGCGCGACGAGCGCGAAGAACTGCGCCGCGAGAACAAGTTGCTGGTAAAGCGTGCAAGGGATGCCGAAATCCGCCTCACCCAGGAGGAGCACAAGGCACTCCGGCTCGATGATCACCTGTCCCGCAAGATGGCCGATCGCGCCGATCTCGAAACGTCGCTGGAACGCCGCACGCGCGAAGCCGCCGAATTCAAGGCCAAACTGAAGACTGCAAACGCTCAGCTTCGAACCGCATTTCGCGCCCTGAAGCAGGCAGATCTTCCGGTCCCCGACATCAAGGATCTCGACATGACCGAAGACGACACCCTGCCGGCACCTGCACAGGTCGACCCTGAACGCCTTGCCGAAGAGATCCGTGCCCGCCAGGCTGCCCTGACCGACCGGCTGCTGCGCGCCAAGGCGACAACCGACGACAACGCCTTGCGCGAAGAATTGAGCGACATTGCTGCCAAGATGATCGTCCTGACCGCAGCGACAGAAGGGGCGACTTCGCCTATCTCTGACCTCCTGGCTCAGGCGCAGAAGCCTGGCGTGCAGAAGAGCCTCGTCGACCGGGTCATTGCCATGGACCCGAAGCTTGCCCGCAGCCAGCCAGGCCAGACAAGCCAGCCTTCCCCGGCTGAGTGACGATCAGGAATTCAGCCAAGCCTGCCCATCGCCCGGGAGAGATGGTAGAGCGCGATCCCGCTTGCCGTACCGACATTCAGGCTGTCGAGGCCAGGCGCCTGCGCAATGCGGGCTGACTGGAAGCGATCGAGGATAGACGCCGACAGCCCCTCTCCCTCCGTGCCCATGACCAGCGCAACGCGCCGCCCCGGCCTGATCTCTCCGATCTCAACACTGCCCGACGGTGACAAAGCCCAGATCTCGAACCCGGCTTCGGCAAGCGTACCCAGCAGGGCCTCCGCCGAGCCCTGCCGGCTATAGGGGGTCGTCAACACCGAACCGACAGAAACGCGCAGTGCCTTCCGGTACAGCGGATCGCAGCAGGTCTCGTCCAGCAGCACGGCATCGGCTATAAAGCCGGCAGCATTGCGAAACAGCGAGCCGATATTGTCGTGATTGGAAATGCCGCAGCCAACCAGCACCAGTGCATGCTCCGGCAACGCCGCCACGTGTGCTGCAAGTGCAGGCGGCTCATGGCGGCAGCCGACCGCCAGAACGCCGCGATGCAGGTGGAAGCCGGCAATCGCATCGAGGACACTTCCTTCCGCGACATACACAGGAACATCGGCGGCAAACTGGGTCAAAAGAGTGGAAACACCCTCCACCCGGTTTTTCAGCAGCAGGATCTTTTCGGCCCGCACACCATGACCCGCCTGATGCGCCTTTGCCAGCATCGACAGCACGACGGTGCCTTCGGCGATGAACCGGCCGTGGCGGCCGGTCAGATCACGCTCCCTGATCGACGAAAATTCGGCAATCCTCGGATCGGCCGGATCGGTGATCTCGATCAGATGGGCAGCAGCCATCAGAACTCAGTTTCCGCCAAGCGTAATGTCGGCAATCACGCGCCCGACAGAAAGGTCGAGAACCAGCGCCTTGCGTTCCGCAGAAGCGGTTTCGCCGTAGATCAGGATCTGGTTGCCGGACAGCGAGGTCGACACGACCTTGAAACCGGCCGGCAGGTTCGCGGTCAGCGCCAGGGGCTGATCGGACGGCACCAGAAATGGCGTCGTCTGCGCGGCAACCGGCTGCTTTCCGTCACTGCGGGTCAGCTTGTAGGCGATCGCCACCAGCACGGCCATGAACATCACCGCCATGATACCGCCGGAGATCAGCTGTAGCTTGATCATCTTGCGCCTGACGCCATCCATGACCGGATCCAGTGGCTTTTCATCCTGGTTTTCTTGATCGACATGAGACATGGCAGCAGTCTTTTTCCTAGCGGTTCGCAGTAAGGTTCGCGGTCAAACAGGCACCTTCCCTGATGCGAACCATTCAGGGAAAATCAGCCAAGCGCTGTGGCTGTCGATTGTGGAAGGCGAAAACCTGTGCCAAATGGCACCAGACACCTGCCGCACCGCCGGGTGTTTTCACACGGGATGACATTATGAACGACCCCTTTAACGAAGCAGCCGCGCCAATGAAAGAGCTGATTGCCGGAGAAGACGCCGAAGGCAGGCTCGATGCGTGGCTGACCGCACAGTTGGAGGGTGAGTTTTCCCGCAACCGGGTAAAGGCACTGATCGAGCAGGGCGCGATCAAGATCAATGGCCAGGCAGTGACCGAGCCCAAGCGCAAGATCAAGCCCGGCGACACCCTGACGATCGATCTACCCGAGCCGGAGGACCCGGAACCCAAGGGCGAGAATATCCCGCTCGACGTGCTGTACGAAGACGCCGACCTGATCGTCATCGCCAAGCCGCCCGGCCTCGTCGTGCATCCGGGCGCCGGCAACTGGACCGGCACGCTGGTTAATGCGCTGATCTACCATTGCGGCGACAGCCTGTCGGGCATCGGCGGCGTTAAGCGTCCCGGCATCGTCCATCGCCTCGACAAGGATACGTCCGGTGTCATGGTCGTCGCCAAGAACGATCTGGCCCACCGCCACCTCGCAGATCAGTTTGCCGACCATGGCCGCACCGGCCCTCTGGAGCGTGCCTACCGGGCGATCGTCTGGGGTCGTCCACGCACACTGACAGGTACGATCGACGCGCCGCTTGGCCGCGCCGGCGACCGAACCAAGCGCACGGTGAAGAAGGAAGACACCGACGACGCGCGCGAGGCCATCACCCACTACACCGTGATCGAGCGTTATGGCGAAAAACCGGACGCGACCTGCCTCGCCTCATTGGTCGAATGCCGGCTCGAAACCGGCCGTACCCACCAGATCCGCGTGCATATGGCTCATATCGGCCATCCGCTGATCGGTGACCAGGATTACGGCATGGCCTTCAAGACCAAGGTCAACCTGCTGCCCGACGCCGCCAAGGCGATCGTCAACGGCTTCCACCGCCAGGCCCTGCATGCCTACCTGCTGGCCTTCGAACACCCGAGCACCGGCGAAACCATGCATTTTGAGGCGCCCATTCCGGAAGACCTGCAAACCGTCATCGAAGCCCTGCAAGCCATGTGATCGCTCATTCCCCGCGGCAGAGCCGATCAGTTGTCGGCGGGGGCCACAGAGCCGGCCGCCGTCCACCTGGCCGACAGGATGTGAATGCAGACCGCCGCCAGCACGATCACGCCGCCGAGCAGCGTCGTATCCGCCGGCGTATCGCCGACGAACAGCCAGACCCAAAACGGTGCAAGCGGCGCATCCAGCGCTCCGATCAGTGCCGATTCCACCGGCGGCAGATAACGCGAGCCGATGGTGAGCAGCAGGAAGCCGAGGGAAAAAGCAAATACCCCGAAGACAAGCACGACCAGCAGGTCATGCGACGACGCGGCAAGCGGGCTGGCCAATGGCAGCGCCACCGCCGCACTCATCAGGCAGGAGACAACGGTGCTCGGCAACGCCGGCTTGTCGGGATGACGACGGACCAGCACGGTCCACAACGCCACCATGAACGTCATGGCGAAAGCCAGCGCATCGCCGGCCAGCGTCCCTTCCTCGCCACTGCCGATCATCACCAGGACGCCGACAAGCGCCACGCCGCTGGCGACAAGTGCCGAGCGGCTCGGGCGCTCACCCAGAATGAGGAAGGCGAGCCCGGCCGAGACGAACGGGCATGTGGCAAAGATGATCGCGACATGGGCCACCGATGTCGTGTAGAGCGCGCCGATGAACAGCATGGCGCAGGCGGCCGACGTCGCGCAGATCACCAGGCCTGACCAGCCAAGCCGGGCAAAATCGGCAAAGACACGGCCCCTGGCGGTGGCCAGCAGGCAGATCAGCAGGAATACACTGGCAATCGCGCCGCGCAGGAACAAAAGTGTCGGCCCGTCGATCGCGACAAGACGCGTCATCAGGCCCGCCGTGCTCAGCGCAACGGTCGCAATCGTCACCGCAAGCAGACCCTGCGCATAGGAAGACAATGTCACGCGGGACCTCCGGGTTTCGACGACAATTTTGATCTAGCACAACGCTACTGACACCGCTCTGGCAACAAGAAAGCCCACTGGCGCAGACAGCAGGGTGTGGAAATCCGGTCTGTCGGCGGAATTTTCGCAAGCCTGACGAAACCCCCTTGCCGCGAGCGCGTTGTCGGGGGGAACAGAGGCAGCCCTTTTGCTGCCTGGGCAAGGGGATTCCGTATGAGTGACCGTGGCAAGACGATCAACAGATCGCGCGATTTGCGCAGCGCCAGACCGTTCTGGAGTGCCACACCCAACATAACCGTAGACGCCGCCAGCAAGGCCAGCCGCAAAGAGTATGATGCGATCATCATCGGGGCCGGCATCAGCGGCGCCTTGATGGCCGAGGCGCTGTCGCGGCGCAAGCTGCGCATCCTGATTGTCGATCGGCGCGATCCCGTCCGTGGCAGCACAATGGCCAGTACGGCGATGATCCAGCACGAGATCGACACGCCTTTGCACGAACTGTCGCAGATGATCGGCGACAAGCACGCCGCCCGTGCCTGGCGGCGCTCTGCGGCATCGGTTGCCCGCCTGTCCGAGCTGGTCAAGGAATTGCAGCTGGATTGCAGCTTCGAGGCACGCAAGACCCTCTATGTCTCTGGCGACAGCTACGGCTTGCGCGCGCTGAAACAGGAAGCCGAGATGCGCAGCGCCATCGGCCTCGATGCCGAATATCTGAACGGCGCCGCGCTGGCCGAGCGCTTCGGCATTGATCGCACCGCCGCCATCGTCTCAAACTGTTCGGCGTCCGCCAATCCGGCACAGTTGACGGCTGGCCTGCTGCAGGTCGCCGTCAGCCGCGGCGTCGAGATCGTCTCGCCGCTGACGATCACCGACTACAAGGAAACGCGCGACGGCGTGGTGGTGGCAACCAGCGAAGGCGAATTGCTGACCACGGCCGACCTGATCGCCTGCACCGGATACGAATACCTGACCAAGTTGGAGAGCAAGTCGCACCAGGTCATCTCGACCTGGGCCATCGCCTCGCAACCCAATACGCCGCGCCCTGAATGGCTGAAGGACTTTCTCGTCTGGGAAGGCTCCGATCCCTACCTCTACTTCCGCTCGACCCCAGACGGCCGCATCATTGCCGGCGGTGAAGACGAAATCGACCCGCTCGCCCATCAGGATCCGGCCAAGGCGAAGCAGAAATTTGCAAAAATCGCTGACAAACTGCGCGACATGGTCGGCATCGACATCGGCAAACCCGCCTATGGCTGGTCCGCCCCCTTCGGCACGACCACGACCGGCCTGCCGATCATCGATCGCCTGCCCGGCACCGAGCATGTCCACGCCATCATGGGTTTCGGTGGCAATGGCATCACCTTCTCCACGATTGCAGCCGAGATCCTAGCCAATCGCCTAGGCGGGAAAAAGGATGCCGACCAGGATCTGTTCCGCTATCCGGAATGACCGTTTGGCGCTTGCACGCCGGGGCAACTTCGTCACAGTCTCGTGATGGAACAAACCGCTTGAAACGCGGTTTTGCCATACTTATTTGTTAGCTGGATTTCTGTGGGAAAGAGACAGATCCACGGAGATTGGGCTCGCCGATATAGGGAGCCCCGCACAAGAAGGGGGTGCTTTATGGCCCGCAATAGTTTGCCCAGCATTACAGCCGGCGAAGCCGGTCTCAATCGTTATCTGGATGAAATCCGCAAATTTCCGATGTTGGAGCCGCAGGAAGAGTACATGCTCGCGAAACGTTACGCTGAGCATGGCGACCGCGACGCCGCACACCGCATGGTGACCAGCCATCTTCGTCTCGTGGCGAAGATTGCCATGGGATATCGTGGCTATGGCCTGCCGATCGGCGAAGTCGTGTCGGAAGGCAATGTCGGCCTGATGCAGGCGGTCAAGAAATTCGACCCGGAACGCGGCTTCCGCCTCGCAACCTATGCCATGTGGTGGATCAAGGCCTCGATCCAGGAGTACATCCTGCGTTCGTGGTCGCTGGTCAAGATGGGCACGACCGCCAACCAGAAGCGCCTGTTCTTCAACCTGCGCCGCCTCAAGGGCAAGATCCAGGCGATCGAGGAAGGCGACCTGAAGCCGGACCAGGTGACGGAAATCGCCACCAAGCTGAAGGTCTCCGAGGAAGAAGTCATCTCGATGAACCGCCGCCTGTCGGGCGACGCATCGCTGAACGCACCCTTACGGGCAAGCGAAGGCGAGAGCGGCCAGTGGCAGGATTGGCTCGTCGACGACCACGAAAGCCAGGAAGCCGTCCTGATCGAACAGGACGAGCTCGAAACCCGCCGCCGCATGCTGG
>ERZ1034375.94-NODE-94-length-26911-cov-3.324066_pt1 | contig 26911 bp, 25 predicted proteins | sample MGYA00520585_ERZ1034375 | MGnify/ENA primary metagenome ERZ1034375 (study PRJEB33736, sample SAMEA104288463) | Azolla filiculoides | biome: Urban; feature: water surface; material: ditch water | place: Netherlands | collected 2014 ... | reverse complement strand
AGGCTTCATCCGAAGCGTCGGGCTTGACGTCGACCTTGCTGGCCTCCTCTTCCCAGGCGATCGGCGCCGGCACGCGGACCAGCGCCTTGGCGATGACCTCATCCAGCCGCGAGACCGGGATGATGTCCATGCCGCCCTTGATCGCATCGGAAATCTCCGTGAGATCCTTGGCGTTGTCCTCCGGGATCAGCACCGTCTTGATGCCACCGCGCGCGGCAGCCAGGAGCTTCTCCTTCAGACCGCCGATCGGCAGCACACGGCCGCGCAGCGTGATCTCGCCACCATCCTCAATCGCACCGCCAACCGACTGCCGCGCAAGCCGGGTCCGGAGCCAGCCCTGATGGCGATCGAGGAAGTCGTCGATGTCGCGCTCCTTGAGACCATGAGGAATGGTCATCTTCAATGCACGGCCGCCGGGCTCGATGCGCAGCGTGATGCGTGTTGCCCGGATGTTCCTGCGGATCGTCAGAGGCAGTTCACGGCCATCGACAGCCAGCGTCCTGTCCAGCGCTATACTGGACGTGCGTGTGGCGGCGGGCTTTTTGAACAGGGAGAACATTGATGCCTTTTATCGGATTCGTTCAGGAAAATGACGCATAAAAAGGCCGGCATCAAGGATGCCGGCCTCGTTTGGTCGCGCATGCACGCCGTCAGTTGCCGGAATTGCCCATCGGCGCGATCCCCTGATCGGCAGATTTCACCTGTTGGCGATCGCGCATGAATCGATCGAATTCTTCCTGGTCCTTGGCGCGACGCAGTTCACGCCCATAGGCGTCGAATTCCGCGCGCATTTCATCGAGCCTACGACGCTCTTCATCAAGCCGATCGAGCTCTGCCTTGCGCCAATCGTCGAAGGCGACATTGCCGGTGGCCGACGTCGAGCCCTGATAGCGGCTCGAGCGACACCAGGCAAACGCGTCGTCCGCCTTGCGGTTGGCTTCACGCTTGAAAGTCTGGAACTTGTCGCCAAACAGAATGTAGGCAAGCATGGCAAGGCCAAGCGGCCAGAACACCATGAATCCAAGTACCATCAGGACGACGGTCGCCGGAGTCCAATCCGGTCGAAGCAATGCTGACTGGTTCATCATCGATTACCCTCGTTTCATCGGGGGCAGGATGCCGACCGATGGAATCGATGTGGGAAATGGCAGCCGCGCGTTCAAGAGAAATGCGGACCCAAATGGACAACCATCTGAATCCGCTAATTTAAATCGGAGCTATTGGCTCGGACGTCAGCCCGCCTTGCCGCCCTTGATGACGCGCTTTACTGGCGTCGCCTTTACACCCTTGCTGTGTTTGGTGGCGAAGGCGATGATACGGGGCGCGATTTCCCTGCGGAAACGCGAACCGTTGAATACGCCGTAGTGACCGACATCCGGCTGCATGTAGTGCATGCGCATCTCGTCCGGGATGCTGCTGCAGATCGTCTGTGCAGCCTGGGTCTGGCCGACGCCGGAAATATCGTCGTTCTCACCTTCGACCGTCAGCAGTGCGACATTGCGGATCGCCTTGGCGTCGACCGGCTTGCCACGATGCAGCATCTCGCCCTTCGGCAGGGAATGCTTGATGAAGACCGTATCGACCGTCTGGAGATAAAACTCCGCAGTAAGATCCATCACGGCCAGATATTCGTCGTAAAAGTCGCGATGCTTCTCCGCGGAGTCGCCGTCGTTCTTGACCAGATGGCCGTAGAATTCCTTGTGCGCGATCATATGGCGATCGAGATTCATCGACATGAAACCCGAGAGCTGCAGGAAACCGGGATAGACGGACCGCATGACGCCCGGCTGTGGCCACGGAACCTGCATGATGACATTGTCGCGGAACCATTCGATGGGCTTGTTCTGGGCAAGCTGGTTGACGGCTGTCGGATTGATGCGGGTGTCGATCGGGCCACCCATCAGCGTCATCGAGGCCGGCGCGCAGGTATCGCCGTCGGCTTCCATGACGGCGACCGCAGCCAGGACCGGAACAGAGGGCTGACAGACGGCGACCACGTTCGTGTCCGGGCCGAGATGGTGGAGCATCTCGATCACGTAATCGATATAGTCGTCGAGGTCGAAGTCACCGTCCGTCACCGGTACCATGCGGGCATCGATCCAGTCGGTTATGTAGACGTCGGCGCTCGGCAGCAACGCCTCCACCGTACCGCGCAGTAGCGTGGCGTAGTGACCGGACATCGGTGCGACGATGAGGATACGGGGGCCCTTGTCGGTGCCAGCCGGGAGATGGCGCTTGAAGTGGATGAGGTTGCAGAACGGCTTGCGCCAGACCACCTCCTCCTCGACGGTGACGGCCTCACCATTGATCGGGGTCGTTGGCAAATCAAAGGCAGGCTTTCCGTAACGGCGCGTGACGCGCTCAAACACTTCGAAGCCCGCAGAGAAGCTTCGGCCGACGACAGTGTGGGACCAAGGGTTGAGAGGGTTTTTCCAGGCCAGGTTCATCGCATCCGCTGTCGCGCGAAACGGCGCCATGACAGCATGGTTGAGTTCATAGAGCTGATAAAACATCGCTTGGCTCACCTTCCGGTCGTGTTGGGCATATAAGCCCATTTCGATATGCTACACTAACAGAGTTTTTGCAGTGCAAAAGCCTTTTGATGCACGGCATCCAAGGAGAACATCGGCACACGCATTTCCGTTCCAACACAAGCTGAATGAAAAGGCTTAAGGTTCCCATTACATCCGCTGGTTAACCGTTATCCACGTCCGCCTGGAGATTTGTGCAACCGCGAAGGAAGTGCTGGCACGGATTCGGCAATTGCGCCATCTTGTGCCGGCAAGCCTGCCAAAACTGCAAAGGAACCCTATGACCACCAGCAATAGCCGTCAGTCCGAGCACAATGTTGATTCGGTATTTCTCGACCGTTGGTCTCCACGCGCTTTCGACGACAGCGTCATGCCGAAGGCAGATCTGCTGACCATTCTCGATGCCGCCCATTGGGCACCGTCCGCGTTCAATTATCAGCCATGGCGTTTTGTCTATGGCCTGAAGGGCACTGCCGAATTCGACAAGCTGCTCGGCATTCTGAATGAGTTCAACCAGGGTTGGGCCAAGACTGCTTCCGCGCTGATCATCGTATTTTCGGATACGCTGAGCCGCCCGGCGGACGGATCGGCGCCAAAGCCTTTCCGCAGCCACAGCTTCGATGCCGGTGCTGCGTGGGGTCTGCTTGCGCTTCAGGCCGTCAAGGCCGGTTATTTCGCCCACGGCATGACCGGCATCGATTTCGACAAGGCAGCGGCCGACCTCGGCGCCCCGGAAGGTTTCCATGTCGAGGCCGCCATTGCAATCGGAAAGCCCGGTGACAAATCGGTCCTGCCGGAGGGCCTGCGCGCCAGGGAGATGCCCAACGACCGCAAGCCTCTGAGCGATGTGGCATTCGAAGGCAGCTTCTGAGGCTGCACCAATATCAAGCGTTTCACGTGAATCGCATTAACCATGATTCACGTGAAAACAGTGGGCAAGACAAAGGGCCACATTCCTCGGAATGCGGCCCTTTGTTTTGTGATTGCAGATCCGATCAGATGTCGAGATTGGCAACGCTCAGTGCGTTTTCCTGGATGAAGTCGCGCCGCGGTTCAACTTCGTCGCCCATCAACCGTGCGAACAGGCTATCGGCATCGGTCGCATCGTTGACACGGACCTGGAGCAGCGAACGGACGTTCGGATCAAGCGTCGTTTCCCACAACTGCTCGGCATTCATTTCGCCGAGACCCTTGTAGCGCTGCATGGAAAGACCCTTGCGGCCGGCTGCAAAAATGTGGTCGAGCAAGGCGCGCGGCCCAGACATGTCGGTCTTTCCATCCTTGCGTGCCAGAACCGGCGGCTCGGAATAGATGTCATGCAGACGCGGCGTCAGCTGATCGATATGGCGGGCATCGGACGAACCGATCAGCGCCACATCGACGGCTGCCGTTTCCTTCACGCCCCGCACCATGCGCTCAAACCGCAGGCCACCCTCGTCGGTGACAAAACCTTGCCAACCGCGCTCGGTTTCTTCGGCAATCATGTCGAGGCGGCGCGCGACTTCGGCAGCGGTCGCCTCGGCGCGGGCGCGATTGTCGGTCAGCTCGGGGTTGAGTGCGCCAGCAATCGCTGCCTGCTCGATGACATTGCGATTGTAGCGCGAATGCAGACCTTCGACGAGCGAACGCAGACGAAGCGCATCCTGGATCAGGTCGCGCAGATCCTGACCGGCGCGAACTTCTCCATTGGCAAGCGTCAGGGTCGCTTCCTCGATGCCCATGGTGATCAGGTACTCTTCGAGTGCCTTTTCGTCCTTGAGATACTGGACCGACTTGCCGCGCGACACTTTATAGAGCGGCGGCTGGGCAATGTAGAGATGGCCGCGCTCGATCAGTTCCGGCATCTGCCGGAAGAAGAAGGTCAGCAGCAGAGTTCTGATATGCGCACCGTCCACGTCAGCATCGGTCATGATGATGATCTTGTGATAACGCAGCTTGTCGGCGTTGAATTCGTCCTTGCCGATCGACGTGCCAAGCGCCGTGATCAGCGTACCGATTTCCTGGCTCGACAGCATCTTGTCGAACCGTGCGCGTTCCACGTTGAGGATCTTGCCGCGCAACGGCAGGATGGCCTGACTTTCGCGGGATCGGCCCTGCTTTGCCGAGCCACCTGCCGAGTCACCCTCGACGAGGAAGAGTTCGGACTTGGCGGGATCGCGCTCGGAGCAATCGGCGAGTTTGCCGGGCAACGAGGCGATGTCGAGGGCGCCCTTGCGACGCGTCAGTTCGCGCGCCTTACGGGCGGCTTCGCGCGCGGCGGCCGCTTCGACAACCTTGCCGACGAGAATCTTGGCTTCGCTCGGATGTTCCTCGAACCATGTGCTGAGCGCCTCGTTCACCAGGCTTTCGACCACCGGGCGAACTTCGGACGAAACAAGCTTGTCCTTAGTCTGCGAGGAGAATTTCGGATCCGGCACCTTGACCGACAGAACGGCGGTCAGCCCTTCGCGGCAGTCTTCGCCCTGGAGCGTGACTTTTTCGCGCTTGGTGATGCCTGAGCTTTCACCGTAGGACGTGACCTGACGGGTCAGCGCTGCACGGAAACCCGCCATGTGGGTGCCGCCGTCGCGCTGGGGAATGTTGTTGGTGAAGCAAAGCACGTTCTCGTGGTAGCTGTCGTTCCACCACATGGCCACTTCAACCGTGATGCCGTCCTTTTCCCCGCGGATGGCCACCGGCTTCTGAACCAGCGGCTTCTTCGCACGGTCGAGATAGACAACGAAGGCTTCAAGACCGCCGTCATAGACCATTTCTTCCTGGCGAATATCCGACCGACGCTTGTCGGTCAGCAGAATGCGGACGCCGGAATTGAGGAAGGCCAGCTCGCGCAGGCGATGTTCCAGCGTGTTGTAGTCGAACTCGATGTTTGTGAAGGTTTCCGGGCTGGGCAGGAAGGTGACTTCCGTGCCGGATCGGCCTTCGTAGTCGCCGATGACGCGCAGCGGCGCGTCGGCCACGCCATGAGTAAAGCTGATCTCGTGAACCTTGCCGACCCGACGGATCTTGAGGTTCAACTTGACCGACAGCGCGTTCACCACGGAAACGCCCACACCGTGAAGACCACCCGAAACCTTGTAGGAATTCTGGTCGAATTTGCCGCCCGCATGCAGCTGGGTCATGATGACCTCTGCAGCAGATACGCCCTCGCCCGTGTGAATGTCCGTCGGAATGCCGCGACCGTTATCGGTCACTGTGACCGAGCCGTCTGCGTTCAACGTCACCGTGACGATGTCGGCATGTCCGGCCAAGGCTTCATCGATCGCGTTGTCGACGACTTCGTAGACCATGTGGTGAAGACCTGAACCATCGTCCGTATCACCGATATACATGCCCGGCCGCTTGCGAACTGCATCCAGTCCCTTGAGCACCTTGATCGAGTCGGCACCATATTCGGCCGGTCCATCATTTTCCGTGATCGGCAAGTCGGTCATTCAGCAATCTTTCCAGTCAATTCTCAAAGGGTCTGCCTGATTCGAATCAGCAGCTTCAAGCGGCTCGACTATAGGGGTTTTGATATCAGTTCCAAAGGCGCGCGCGGTGTTTCCCGTGGATATCCGAGGGATTTACGCCTTTCACATCCGATTTTTGGCAGCGTCAAGGACGTCCTGCAATTGCCTTAGCACATCCGGCGGCAACTGGCGAATCAGGCGCGCAAGGTCATTGGCAAAGACGGTGTAGTCAGGCGCCATGCCGGCCGTGTCGAGAACGACACGCGGATCAGACTGCCGTGCAGTCGCAAACAGTTCGTCGGCCTCGTCCCAGATGATGTTGAAATAACCGGCGACGCGCTGGAGGAAGTCGAAATTCGGCAGGCCACGCTTTCCGTGTTCCAGCGCCGACAGATAGGCAGGCGAGACACCGATCGCCGCCGCCATCTGCTTTTGCGAAACGCCCTTGCGTTCCCGCAGTTCGCGCAGCGCATTGCCAAAGGGCGTCATCGACGATCCACTCCATGGCGCGAAAGACGAACATAGAGAGCGCCCTCCCCGCCGTGCTGACGGGCGGCGGGCTCGTAGGACGAAATCAGAAAGCGAAATTCCGGCATGGAGAACCAAATCGGCACCGCTCGTTTCAAGGCGCCTTCGCTGCCGAGCGAACTGCCCTTGCCGGTGATGACCAGCACGTGGCGCAAACCGCGTTCATGGGCCCGGTGGAGAAAGTCAAACAGCATGCCATGCGCTTCGCTCTGGATCAGGCCGTGCAGATCGATGCGCGCTTCCAGAGCCAGATGGCCGCGCGACAGCTTGCGCTTGACCGGTCGTTCCAGCGGGTGATGGGTCCCCGAGGGCTTGCGTGCAACGGCGGCCTGACTGCTTTCAACATTCGACGGCAAAGCCAGGTCGACCTTGGGAGCGACTGTTTCTTTAGCCTCTTCGACATCGAACTGCTTTTCAAATTCCAGCAGATCTTCCAGTCGGCCAGGCATCGCGCGCGTCGAGCGGGCGACCTTGCCCCAGAGGATGCGATCTTCAGGATTGAATTTTGACCCGCCTGACACTCAGACAAACCTCGCTGCTGCCTGCTTCGGGATCAATATATAGAAGTCTGCCGCATTGCGCACGGCACCGGCCAATTCTCCGGCCTCGTCACCCGAGCCGGTGAAAATATCACCACGGGCAGGACCGAGGATCGCCGAGCCGGTATCGAGCGCCAGCATCAGCCGGGCGAATGGTGCACCATGGTCGAGGCCGGTCAGCGTTTCGGCATGAATGAAGAATGGAAATCCAAAGGTATGAATCAAGCGATCCACCGCCAGCGAACGCCCCGCCACCAGCGGTACCTTGGCGGCGGCAATTGGTCCCCGACTCAGATCGTCGACTTCAGCTTCGCGGAAGAAAATGTAGGAACGATTGTGCCAGAGAATTTCGTCAACACGCCCGGGATGCGCGGCCAGCCAGGCACGGATCGACTGCATTGAAATGTCAGCGTCGGGGATTTCTCCAAGATCGATCAGCAGTCTGCCAATCCCGGAAAACGCGTGCCCCGCCTTGCCAGCATAGGTTATGCGCTTGATGCCGCCGCCCGGATAGCGCAGACGGGCCGCTCCCTGGACATGGGCGAAGAAGACATCGACCTTTGACCGGGCCCAGGCAATCTCCAGCCCGCACCCCTCCAGATAACCCTCGTCGATTGCTCGGCGGTCCGGATAAAGCGAAATTTCGCCGCCAGCCTGATGTGCAAAGACATAAGACGGATCGATGGAGGCCGGTCGATTGCTGTCATCCAGATCGATCAAGTCCGACGGGCGGCGGTAGAACGGAAAGCGGTATTCACCGTCCGGGCGGCTCGATACGGACACTTCCGGCTCGTAAAATGCGGTCACATGACCGGATGAGCCATCAAGCAATTCGATACGGAAGGGCTGACAGTTCTCCTGGAAAAACGCCCGCGCCGCGGCGCCGTTACCTGGATCAACCTGTTTCGCCGCTTCGAACAACGGCAAAAGGTCGCCGGCGTTTAAGCCAAGCGACCCGGTGCGATAGTGCTTAACGTCGGTGATATATGTCCGGCATGCCTGCATTGCTGGAAAAAGTGCCGAAGGATCGTCCTTCTCCCAACCCGGAAGATCCTCGAAGCGCATCGGCTTAAGCCGTAAATCGACGCGGCCTTCGGTCATTGTTCTGCTTCGGTCGCGATCAGCTTCCAGTTCGGATCACGCGAACGAATGTCGCGAGCGAATGTCCATACATCATTGACCTCGGAAACGGCTTCCCCATCGCCATCGATCAGGGCGCCAGCCTTGTCATAGGTCGCCGTAATCAACTGGCTGGCGATGCGAACAGTGACCTGCTCCTCGCTGTCACGAACGGACGCCTGGGTGATTTCGGCCTTTTCGATGCCAACGAATGTCGACTTGATGACTTCGCCGCGGCTTTCGCGATCCGCGATGGCGCTTTCGAAGCCCTCAAGGACATCGCGCGACAGAAGGGTTTTCAAGGTCTTCCGGTCGCCATCGGCATAGGCCATGACCACCATCTCGTAAGCCATCTTGGCGCCGTTGAGAAATTCCTTCGGATTGAAAGCAGAGTCGTGCCGGGTCAGTTCACGCAACTGATCGTTCAGCGGTGTGCCTGGCTTGGCGAAAGCGTCAATTGCAGCAAAACGATCCTCGCCATTGCCCTCTTCACGGCGCGGCAGGGTTACAACCTTGCTGTCGTCGGCGGGATCTTTCGACTGATCGCGCTGCGCCAAAGGATCGAGGGGCGGCTTTTCATGCCCGGTCCGGCGTCCAAGGACGCTTCGCAGCTGGAAAAATATCAGCACCGCCGCCACAAGAAAGAACAATGTAACAAAATCATTTGATCCCATGGATACCGCCGGCCTTGATTGAATTTACTTATTCGATCTCCCATATAGTCGTCAGCGCCGTATCATTCAAATGGCAATCTTTGCAAAGAGTTTGCGCCGGCTCTTGCGATCGCATCGACACGTGGCGTTCGGAGACCGTTATGCGCATATCCCTGGCGCTCATACTGCTTGCGCCACTCGCTGAAATCGCCAGCCTCATTCTTGTCGGTCAGGCCCTGGGTGTGATGGCAACGCTCGGTTTAGTCCTGCTCGCTGGTATCGTTGGCGTGTTTCTTTTGCGCATTCAGGGGGCCGGCATCCTGCGACGGCTGCAGACGGAGGCCAGCAAAGGTGTCGATCCGGGCCGCGAACTTGTTCATGCCTCACTGCTTGTCGTTGCGGCATTTCTCCTTCTCGTTCCCGGCTTTGTCGGCGATGTGATCGGTCTCCTGCTGTTCCTGCCCTTCGTTCGCGACATCGCCTGGCGCTTGGCCAAGCCGCGCATCGTGGTCAAGCGCAGTGGTTTCACCACATCAGACTTCAGCTACCAGGCCAGCAAGGACGCATCTGTGGTTGATCTCGACGAGGACGAATATCGTCGCGATCCAAAACCCGGTTCTCCCTGGCGTGGGCCGCGGATCGGCGACCGCTAGACCGCGGCTACACCCGGTGCCGAGGGTTGTAAGCGCAAAGCCTAGATGTTAGATGGCCTTAGCAAAACACGCTTCGAGGAAAAGCCCTATGGCCGACGACAATCAGGGAACAAGCAGCCCTTCCCTCAACATTCTTGCCCAGTACATCAAGGATCTGTCCTTTGAGAACCCGGGTGCACCGCGTTCGCTGCAGGCTCGCGACAAGGCGCCGGCGATCAACATCAATGTCAACGTCAACGCCAATCCGCTGACCGAAACGGATTTCGACGTTGTGCTGGCGCTGACTGCTGAAGCCAAGGAAGGCGACAAGGTCGTCTTCGCAACCGAACTGGTCTACGGCGGCGTGTTCCGCATCACCGGCTTCCCGCAGGAGCACATGCTGCCGGTTCTCTTCATCGAGTGCCCGCGCCTGCTGTTCCCGTTTGCCCGCCAGATCATCGCCGATGCGACCCGCAATGGTGGCTTCCCGCCGCTGATGATCGACCCGATCGACTTTGCCCAGATGTTCGCCCAGCGCGTTTCCGAAGAGCAGGCGCGCGCAAAGGTGCAGGGCGCCCCGAACTGATCCATCGGACTTGATGTCAGGATATCAAAAGGGCCTTTCGGGGCCCTTTTTCATGCCTCGAATTTAGACCAGATCGCGCTTGCGCCTAGACGGGCGACAAGCTTCGAATGGTCCTCGACTTCATTCGCCGCGACGCGCGCTGTAAGTGGACGCGGCCGCTCGTAGGAAATCTCAACCGTCTCGAGCATATCCGTATTGCGGTTCTGACGGTTTTCGACAGAGGTCAAGCCCAGTGCTGTCTGACGGCCACCCAGCATTTCGATATAGACTTCGGCCAGCAATTCGGAGTCGAGAAGCGCTCCGTGCTTGCTGCGGTGCGAATTGTCTATTCCATAACGGCGGCAAAGCGCATCCAGCGAATTTGGACCCATCGGATTCTTGCGCCGTGCGAGTGCCAGCGTATCAATCACGACATCCGACTGAACGGGAGGCAGGCCAAGCCGTTCGAATTCGGCATTGATGAAACCGATGTCGAAGTTGGCATTGTGCGCGACCCATTTGGCGCCGTCAAAGAATTCGCGCATCTCGGCCACAATGTCACCGAACGGCGGCTTGTCCTTCAAAAATTCATCCGTGATGCCATGCACGGCAAGCGCGTCGGGATGCACTTTGCGGTCACCCGGATTGATATAGACGTGAAAGCTGCGTCCGGTCGGGAAATGATTGAACAGTTCGATACCGCCTATTTCAATCACGCGGTCCACCTTGCTTTCAAGGCCGGTGGTTTCAGTATCGAATACGATCTCGCGCATGGTCAATGCATCTCCGGTCGACGCTGTCTGAGTTGTTGCAGGATGGTTTTCACCTGGGCGCGCGCGCTGTCAATGCCATGCGACGTCTCGACGACAAAATCAGCCCGTCGCCGCTTTTCGTCATCTGGCATCTGGCGGGTCGAAATGAGCGCGAACTTTTCCTCCGTCATCCCCGGCCGGGCCATGACACGCTGGCGCTGAATTTCCTCGCTGCAGGAAACGACAACGATCACATCGACGTGGTCCTGGGCTCCGACCTCAAACAGCAGCGGAATATCCAGCAGGACAATTTCCGTGCCCCGGGCACGGTGCGCTTCGACAAACGCACGCTCGCGATCCCTGACAAGCGGATGGATGATAGCCTCAAGGGTCTTAAACTTATCCGGATTCTTAGCCAGAGTCCGAGCGAGTATCTCACGGTCCACCACTCCATTGACGACCGCGTCTGGAAACTCGATGCCAAGCGGCGAAACTGCGGCGTCGGCATAGAGGTCATGCACGACCTGATCGGCGTCATTGACGGGAATTCCCTCATCGGCAAACAGCCGCGCTGTCGTGGATTTCCCCATACCGATCGATCCGGTCAACCCAATCACGATCATGCGGGGGCTCCGATATCGGCGAGAATGATGTCGCGCAATTCCTGGGTGACAACGGGACGACGACCAAACCATTTCTCGAAACCGGGCACAGCCTGATGCAGCAGCATACCGAGACCGTCCACTGTCGCCAATCCAACGCTCTCTGCCTGGCGCATAAAAGGCGTCTTGAGGGGTACGTAGACAATATCTGCCACCAGCGCATCGCTTCGCATGCCGAAAAATGGAAGATCGGGAGCCGGATTCCCATCCATGCCAAGTGAACTGGTATTCACGAAAAGGCCCGCGCCCTGCATCAATTCCGGCAAGGCCTCGAGACCATGTGCCTGGAGCGGCCGGCCGAAGCGATCGGCCAATTCCCGCGCACGCGCGACAGATCGGTTTACGATATGAATTTCAGCCAGGCCGCGGTCACGCAACGCTTGAACGATCGCGCGGCTCGCACCGCCTGCACCGAGAACCACAGCGATCTTGGCCCTGTCCCATCCGGAATGGTTCGAATCGAGGTTCGCGGTAAAACCGAAGCCATCGGTGTTTGTCGCGTATAACGCTCCCTCTTCCATCCATAAGGTGTTTGCGGCACCCAGTTCCTCGCTGATCTCGTCGGGCCAGTCTGCCAGACGAAATGCCTCTTCCTTGTGCGGGATGGTGGTATTGCCGCCGCGATACATATCCTCTGTTTTCAACAGCCGAATGAAATCTGTGAAATCTGCCGGGGCGACTTCGACTTTCTCATAGCTTCCCACCAGGGCGAATTGCTTCAGCCAGTAATTGTGAATGAGCGGCGAGCGGGAATGCTTTATTGGATAGCCGGCAACAAAGGCACGCGGCGAAAGTGTTTCACGTGAATCATGCATGGTTAATGCCCAGTGTACGCAGTGCGGCGAGAAGGGGTAAGATCGGCAGCCCCAGGATGGTAAAATAGTCGCCATCGACGGCATCGAATAGCTGGATTCCCTCACCCTCCAATTGATAGCAACCAACACTGCCAAGAATGCGGACGAGATTCCGGTCAAGATACTGATCCAGAAAACTGGGGGTGAAATCGCGCATGGACATTCTGGCGACCCCGACATGGGACCAGAGAACGTCGCCGTCGCGGACCAGACACACCGCGCTGTTGAGATGGTGTGTTTGCCCACACAAGGTTTTCAGCGTGGCATAGGCTTGGGCGCGATCCGGCGCCTTGTGAAACAACTGGTCGCCCAGTGACATGGTCTGGTCGCAGCCGATGACGATCGTTCCAGGATGTCGAACGGATACGTCCCTCGCCTTGGCAATGGCAAGCTGCTCGGCGATGCATTGCGGCGTTCGCATTTCGGCGGGCAGGCCATTCTCGATTGCACGTTCATCGACCCGTGCCGGTTCTGCGTCAAAGGCCAATCCGGCATTGCGGAGCAACTCACGCCGGGCTTGGCTGCCGGAGGCAAGGATCAGGTGTTCAGGCATGGCGACATCCCGTGCAATATGGCTCGATTCGCTTAACGTAGCTTGGGTCGCAGGGCAACGATTGCGGCGGCTGTTTCCTCGATCGACCGGCGGGTGACGTCGATGATCGGCCAATTGTTGCGCGCACACAGTGCGCGGGCATATTTCAACTCTTCGGTTATCGAGGCGCGATCGACATAGTCGCTGCGGTCATATCCCGCGGTCGTTCCCAGAATGCGGTTTTCCCGAACCTGGGAGATGCGGTCGGATGTGGCGATCAGGCCGACAATCAAGGGGCGGGTTGCTGCAAGCAGACTGTCCGGCAACGCGGCACCCGGGACAATCGGAATGTTCGCGGTCTTGATGCCACGGTTTGCGAGATAGATGCTTGTCGGCGTCTTGGAGGTCCGGCTGATGCCGATGATCACGACATCAGCCTCGTCATAGTCCTCTGGCGCCTGGCCGTCATCATGATCCATGGTGAAGTTGAGTGCTTCGATACGGGCAAAATATTCCGCATTCAGGACATGCTGCGCCCCTACCCTGCCCCGCGAGGGTGCACCGAGATAGGTCTGGAACTTCTCGATGATCGGGGCCAGAACATTGACGCAGGGCAATCCAAGCTCGTGGCAACTCGTCTCTATCAGCGCCGCAAGATCCGCATCGACAATGGTATAGAGGACAATGCCGGGTTCGCGATCGATCGCCTCGATCAGCGAGTTGATCTGCTTCTTGCTGCGGATCAGCGGATAGACATGCTCGATTGCATTCGATCCACGAAACTGGGCGGCAGCAGCGCGGCCCGCCGAGATCAGAGTCTCCCCAGTTGAGTCAGAAATCAGGTGGAGATGGAAGAAGTTTTTCCGGTTCTCCACGATGTTCTCCGTCGCCTGTTGATAATCCGGGATAAACACAGCTAGCGGTCGGGACAGCGGCAAGGCAAGGGGAAAAGTGCCGATTTATCCACAGTCCACGGTACCGGGGCTTGCCGAAAAGAGGGGCTGTGGATTGTGTTAAGAAGTCGCAGGTCCTGTGCGACCGTCTGGATTTATCCACAGAACGGCGCCTTTCATCGACTACTCTAACTAGCTGACTCTACGGGTTAATTTTAGGTTTTCCCCAGAACCTCGTTTTCTCCAAGTCAATCTCTTCCGTCATCTTCCGGCAAGGCCCCTAGGCAGGCAAGACCGGTGGAGCGGCTTTAATCCTTGATACCCACCGACTCTTAGAAATAGAAGAAGACTCTATATATCTTTTCTTTTTTGAAAGGGCCTTGGCCTTGAGTGCTCCGAACCGTAAAGTCCTGGATGTGTTGAATGGAAAAACGGTCTCGCCTCCGCCGATCTGGCTTATGAGACAGGCAGGGCGATATCTTCCCGAATATCGCCAAACGCGTCAGCAGGCCGGTAGTTTCCTTGATCTCTGTTATTCGCCAGAACTGGCGACCGAGGTGACCCTTCAGCCGATTCGCCGGTACGCGTTCGATGCGGCCATTCTGTTTTCAGACATTCTGGTGATTCCCGATGCCCTGAAGCGCAATGTCCGCTTCACCGAAGGACATGGACCGCAGATGGATCCGATCGACGCCGATGGCATTGACGGTCTGGTCGCGGACAGGGTTCTCGATCACTTGAAGCCCGTTATGCAGACTGTCAGCAAGCTACGCCAGGAACTGCCTCAGGAAACCACACTGCTCGGCTTCTGTGGCGCGCCCTGGACGGTGGCGACCTATATGATCGCCGGTCACGGAACTCCCGACCAGGCCCCTGCCCGCCTGTTCGCCTACCAGCATCCCGACGCTTTCCTCAGGCTTCTGGATTTTCTGGCGGACGTGTCTGCCGATTACCTGGTGGCCCAGATGGATGCAGGAGCCGATGCCGTGCAGATCTTCGATTCCTGGGCGGGTGTCCTGGGGGAGGCAGAGTTCGAGAAGTTCTGTGTTGCACCGGTTGCCCGCATCATAGGCTCGGTGAAGGCGCGCCGTCCCTCCGCCAAGATCATCGCCTTTGCCAAGGGTGCCGGCGTTCTGCTGACAACGTATCGGCAAAAGACGGGCGCAGATGCGATTGGTCTGGACTGGTCGGTGCCGTTGAGCTTTGCCGTCGATCTGCAGAAGGAGGGCCCGGTTCAGGGTAACCTCGATCCGATGCGGGTCGTGGCTGGTGGTGCCGCATTGACCGAGGGCATCGATGCCATTCTTCAGGCGCTGGGCAATGGACCGCTGATCTTCAATCTCGGGCATGGAATTACGCCGCAGGCAAATCCCGACCACGTGACGGACCTGGTCAACCAGGTGCGCCGGAACGGGTGAGATGATGGAAAAGCAGACCGATCGCAATCCGGGTCGCAGGGCTGCCGGCAAGGCTGCCGGTGCTCTCGCCTTCTTTGTGGCGATCGGTCTTTCGATTGTGATATTCGGTGCGGATGAAGCCTATCTCTGGATCAAGGCCTTGCATGTGATCGCTGTGATCTCATGGATGGCGGGCTTGCTCTACCTGCCGCGGCTTTTCATCTACCATGGGGACTGTGAGGCGGATTCGGATCAGGCGCGCACATTTGCTGTGATGGAAAGCCGGCTGATGGGGGTGATCATGAACCCGGCGATGATCGTCAGCTGGGTGCTCGGCCTCTATCTTGCCTGGTCGGTCTATGGATTTCAGGGCGGCTGGCTGCATGCAAAGCTTGCCTGCGTTGTGGCCCTCTCCGGCGTGCATGGCTATTTCTCGAAAGCCGTTCGCTCCTTTGGCCGCGGAGTTTACGTTGGAAATGCGCGTCATTGGCGTCTGATGAACGAAGTGCCGACCGTGCTGATGATTGCCATCGTGATTTTCGTCGTCGTCAAACCATTCTGATCGAAACGCTGTTTTGCGCTTTATTTTTACAAGTGCCGGTTTTCGCTTGCGGTGAAATCGCTGACTCGCTATTTTCGCGACATCTCATCTTTTAGGCTTGCGTAACATTCAGTCATTTGCGGCACTTCGCGATCGCACCGAATTCCATCAGCTCGCCGTTCCCCATAAAATAAAAACCTGACGTGGTCCCTCTTCATGGCTGAAATGAAGCTACAAGAACTTAAAAGCAAATCGCCAACCGATCTGCTGACTTTCGCCGAATCGCTCGAAGTCGAAAACGCAAGCACCATGCGCAAGCAGGAGTTGATGTTTGCGATCCTGAAGATGCTGGCGAGCCAGGATGTCGAGATCATCGGCGAAGGCGTCGTTGAAGTTCTGCAGGACGGTTTCGGTTTCCTGCGTTCTGCAAACGCCAACTATCTGCCGGGCCCGGACGACATCTACATTTCGCCGTCGCAGATCCGCCGGTTCTCGCTGAAGACGGGCGATACCGTCGAGGGACCAATCCGTGGACCCAAGGAAGGCGAGCGCTACTTCGCGCTGCTGAAGGTCAACACGATCAATTTCGAAGATCCGGAAAAGATCCGCCACAAGGTTCACTTCGACAATCTGACGCCGCTCTATCCGAACGAGCGCTTCAAGATGGAACTGGATATTCCGACGACGAAGGATCTGTCGGCCCGTGTCATCGATCTGGTGGCACCACTCGGCAAGGGTCAGCGCGGTCTGATCGTCGCCCCGCCGCGTACCGGTAAGACGGTTCTGCTGCAGAACATTGCCCACTCGATCACCGCAAACCATCCGGAATGTTACCTGATCGTTCTTCTGATCGACGAACGTCCGGAAGAAGTGACCGACATGCAGCGTTCCGTGAAGGGCGAAGTCGTCTCTTCGACCTTCGACGAACCGGCGGTCCGTCACGTCCAGGTGGCTGAAATGGTCATCGAGAAGGCCAAGCGGCTTGTCGAGCACGGCCGCGACGTGGTCATCCTGCTTGATTCGATCACCCGCCTCGGTCGCGCTTACAACACCGTTGTGCCGTCTTCCGGCAAGGTGCTGACCGGTGGTGTGGATGCGAATGCCTTGCAGCGACCGAAGCGTTTCTTCGGTGCTGCACGTAACATCGAAGAAGGCGGTTCGCTGACGATCATCGCGACGGCCCTGATCGATACCGGGAGCCGCATGGACGAAGTCATCTTCGAAGAGTTCAAGGGTACGGGCAACTCTGAAATCGTGCTCGATCGCAAGGTAGCTGACAAGCGCATCTTCCCGTCGATGGACATCCTCAAGTCCGGTACGCGTAAGGAAGACCTGCTGGTACCGCGCCAGGACCTGCAGAAGATCTTTGTCCTGCGTCGTATCCTGGCGCCCATGGGCACGACGGACGCAATCGAGTTCCTCATCGACAAGCTCAAGCAGACGAAGAACAATGGCGACTTCTTCGACTCGATGAACACCTGACCAGAGACCGGCCTTCGGGCCGGTTTTTCGTTCCGCCCCAGGCAGATGATCTGCATGACCGCATCCCGTGATACGATATTTGCCTTGGCCTCAGGCGGCCTTCCGGCCGGCGTGGCTGTGGTGCGGTTAAGCGGACCGCTTGCCTGCCCCGTCGCGGCCAGCATGGTTGGTGCCTTGCCGGTGCCCAGGACAGCCGCTCTGCGGACTATCCGTGACACAGACGGATCCATGCTCGATCAGGGTTTGGTCATCGTGTTTCCAGGCCCCAATTCCTTTACCGGCGAAGACTGTGTGGAATTGCATCTGCATGGTGGGCCAGCACTTGTCGCAGCGACGTTGAAATCATTAGCCGGATTCTCCGGTTGCCGTTTGGCGGAAGCCGGCGAGTTTTCCCGCCGGGCGTTTGAGAATGGCAAAATGGATCTCGTCGAGATCGAGGGTTTGGCTGACTTGCTCGCGGCCGAGACCGAGATGCAGCGCCGGCTTGCAACAGAACAAAGCAACGGCCACCTGTCTTCGATCTATGAAGGTTGGCGCGAACGGCTGGTCTTTTGTCGAGCGATGATTGAAGCCGAACTCGATTTTAGTGACGAAGGCGATATTCCCGGTGCGGTCTCGGATCAGGTGTGGAGTGAGATCGAAACATTGATCCGTGAGCTCGATCAGGTGCTGGGACAGTTGAAGTCAGGCGAGATCATCCGCGACGGATTCAAGGTTGTTATTGCTGGTCGGCCGAATTCAGGAAAATCAAGCCTTCTCAACGCTTTGGTGAGTAGGGATGTTGCAATTGTCACCCATTTCGCCGGAACGACCCGCGATATACTGCACTGCGAACTGGATCTTTCGGGGTATAAAGTTCATCTCTACGACACGGCAGGATTGCGGGAGACCGATGAGCCGGTGGAACGGGAGGGCATCCGCCGAGCGCTATTGTCGATCGATGATGCCGATCTGGTGCTTCATCTCGTCGACCTGAGCGCAAATGAAGCTATCGTAGAGATATCCAATCCGCATGTGCTTAAAATCGGTACGAAAAATGATCTTCTACAGATCGATTCGGGAACGATCCGATCTGTAGATCTGGTGCTTTCCACGGAGACCGGATCCGGGTTGGTTGAACTTCGATCACGCCTGCTGACGGAATTGCAAGACCGCGTTCAAGTGAATAGTCTTGCAATTCCCAGCCGATTGCGGCATGCACAACTGCTGTCGAGTGCGAAGCTGCATCTCATGGATGCTCTGAACCTGACCGCTCATCCGCTGGAGATCAGGGCCGAGTCACTTCGGCTGGGCTCCGATGACTTGGCACGCGTTACCGGTCGAATCGATACCGAAACGCTTCTTGGCAAGATTTTCTCGGAGTTTTGCGTCGGCAAGTGATTCACGTGAAACAGCCGGCCCTTTATTCGGACTAAAGCCATGGAAAAATTGAATTTTGACGTCATTGTCGTCGGTGGCGGCCATGCCGGAACCGAAGCCGCTGCCGCAGCCGCACGAATGGGTGCGAATACGGCGCTCGTCACCCATCGCCGGGATACGATCGGTGCGATGTCGTGCAATCCTGCTATTGGAGGCTTGGGCAAGGGCCACCTAGTACGTGAAATAGATGCGCTTGATGGAATTATGGGTCGTGCCGCCGATGTCGGCGGCATTCAGTTTCGCATGCTCAATCGTAAGAAAGGCCCCGCCGTCTGGGGCCCGAGGACACAGGCTGACCGCAAACTGTACCGGGAGGCTGTTCAGACAATGTTGTCGGAAGTCCCCAAGCTTACGATTGTCGAAGGTGGCGTAAATCGCTTTATTCGTAACGATACCGTAATTAATGGCGTCGTTCTGCAGGATGGTCGGCACCTCACAGCACGAGCCGTCGTTCTGACCAGCGGCACATTTCTTCGTGGTTTGATTCATATCGGAGACCGCAAGATCCCTGCCGGACGCGTTGGGGAAGCCCCTTCCCTCGGTTTGAGCGAGGATCTGGAAGCGCTAGGCCTGACATTGGGACGGTTGAAAACGGGCACGCCAGCTCGATTGGATGGACGGACGATCCACTGGACGGATCTTGAGATGCAGGATGCGGACAGTGATCCGATCCCCTTCTCTTTCCTGACGGATCGCATTACCACTCCTCAGATCAGTTGCGGCATCACTAGGACCGTCACTGAAACGCACAGGATCATTCGCGAGAATATTCATCGGTCTGCGATGTATTCCGGTCAAATCGAGGGTGTCGGTCCGCGCTATTGTCCGTCAATTGAAGACAAGATCAATCGCTTTGGTGACCGCGATGGGCATCAGATCTTTCTTGAACCGGAAGGCCTGGATGACCACACCATTTATCCCAACGGAATCTCAACCTCATTGCCTGAGGACGTACAAGAGGCTTTCATTCGCTCCATTCCTGGGTTGGAAGATGTGGCCATTTTGCAGCCTGGTTATGCGATCGAGTATGATTTTGTTGATCCGCAGCAACTGGATTTGCGCCTATCCGTCAAGAAGGCCAAGGGACTCTATCTGGCCGGACAGATCAACGGTACGACCGGGTACGAAGAAGCTGGCGCGCAGGGCCTGGTCGCCGGGATCAATGCTGCTCTCCATGCAGCAGGCTCTACAGGCCAAAGCTTTAGCCGCACCAACTCCTATATCGGTGTGATGATCGATGACCTGACGTCACGCGGTGTGGCTGAACCATATCGAATGTTTACGTCTCGCGCCGAATATCGCTTGAGTCTTCGTGCAGACAATGCGGACATGCGTCTGACGTCAATTGGAGTGCAGCTCGGCTGCGTCGGTGTCGAGCGCGCGAACAAATTCGCCGACTATGAGTTGGCACGGACTGATCTCAATCAAAAACTATCGGAGTTGACGGCATCGCCAACAGAAATGGCGGGTGCCGGATTGCATATCAATCAGGATGGGCGCCGGCGCAGCGCGAGGGAGATTCTGTCCTATCCGGAGATTCAGTGGGACGATATCTGCCGTGTTTGGCCGTCTCTGTTGGACATTGACAGGAAGGTGGCGAAGCTGGTCGCAATTGATGCGCTATACAGCACCTATATCGCCCGCCAGGCGAATGACGTCGCCTCGATACGATCCGAAGAAGATCGAACAATTCCAGCAGATTTCGCTTATGAGAATTTACCCGGTCTTTCGAATGAACTGAGACAAAAGCTCACCCACCTACGGCCGTTGAACATCGCACAAGCCTCTCGCATTGAGGGCATGACACCAGCGGCGGTGGCCCTTCTGATTGCTCATCTGCGGCGAGCAGGCGATCTGAAACAGGCATGCTGACTTGGGAAAGTGACTTTATGAGGAATCAATTGATGCTCGATGTTTCACGTGAAACGCAAGAGCGGCTTCAGCGCTTTGCTGAACTGTTCATGAAATGGTCAGCCAAGATCAACCTCGTTGCACCTTCCACCATCGATACGCTTTGGACAAGACACATCGCCGATTCGTTACAGCTTCGAAACATAGTGCCGGAAACAAAACATTGGATTGATCTGGGAAGTGGCGGCGGCTTTCCTGGCATCGTCACTGCGATCGTGCTTGCGGAGCCCGGACAGGGTTGGGTCGATCTGGTTGAGAGCAATCACAAAAAAGCGAGCTTCCTGCGCATGGCGCTTCTGGAGACTGGCGGGCGCGGGTCCGTCCATCCGCTACGGATCGAGGAGGCCGCAACAAAGCTGCTAAAGGCGGATGTGATTTCTGCCCGGGCACTGGCGGAGCTTGATCTGCTCTTGGCCTATGCCGAGCCGTGGTCGCAAAGAAACCCCGAATTGCGGATGGTTTTCCATAAAGGGCGGGATTACCTGGACGAGATCGATAAAGCGCGTGGTCGCTGGGCATTTGATCTGGTAACACATCAGAGCGCTGTCGAGGCGGACTCCGTCATTCTGGAAATCGCCTCGCTGAAGCGCAGGGGCTAACACTTCGGGTGGCTGCATGGGTTTCGAGAAGAACCGTATCATTACTATCGCGAACCAAAAGGGTGGCGTCGGCAAGACGACGACAGCCATCAATCTGGCAACCGCGCTCGCTGCAATCGGTGAACGTGTGCTGATCGTCGATCTTGATCCGCAGGGCAATGCCAGCACCGGCCTTGGGATCGACCGGCGCAATCGCAAGCTATCCTCCTATGACGTGCTGGTTGGCACCGAGACGGTGTCGCAGGCTGCGCTTGAGACTGCGGTGCCGAACTTGTCGATCGTGCCATCAACCATGGATCTGCTTGGTTTCGAGATGGAAATCTCACAACAGGCCGACCGTGTCTTTCGCCTGAAGAAGGCGCTGAACAGCGAGGATGCGCGGGCCTATAGCTACATTTTGCTCGATTGCCCGCCCTCGTTCAATCTGCTCACTATGAACGCGATGGCGGCGGCGCACTCGGTCCTGGTGCCTCTGCAATGCGAGTTTTTTGCGTTGGAAGGTTTGAGCCAGTTGCTCGAGACCATCAACCAGGTGCGTCAGACGGTGAACCCGACCCTCGATATACAGGGCATTGTGCTGACGATGTTTGACTCGCGCAACAATCTTGCGCAGCAGGTTGTCAACGATGTCCGGGAGCATCTCGGTGAGAAGGTTTACACGACCCTCATTCCGCGCAACGTCCGGGTATCCGAGGCGCCTTCCTACGGCAAACCTGCCATTCTTTATGATCTGAAGTGCGCCGGCAGCCAGGCCTATCTGCAACTGGCATCCGAGGTCATTCAACGCGAACGTCAACGTAAGGCGGCCTAGCCATCCTATAAGGGTCTGAGTACATGAGTGAAGACGTTTCGAAACGGCGCCTGGGTCGCGGTCTTGCGGCACTTATCGGTGAAATGGATCAGCCCCTGCCGGCGGGTGACGCTCGCCCCAGCATCAATCCAGATCGCACGGTGCCGATCGAATTCGTTTCGCGCAGTCCGAAGAACCCACGTCGCTATTTTGATGAATCAGAGCTCCAGGATCTGGCAGGCTCTATTCGCCAGCACGGCATCGTGCAGCCGGTCGTTGTGCGGACCACCAGCAACGACCGCTATGAGATTATTGCAGGCGAGCGACGCTGGCGTGCGGCCCAGCTTGCCGGTCTGGTGGATATCCCGGTCATCGTTCGCGATGTCGACGACCGTACGGCGCTGGAACTGGCCATTGTTGAAAACGTCCAGCGCGCCGATCTCAATCCGCTCGAAGAGGCGCTCGGCTACGACCAGCTGATCGCGGAGCATGGCTATACCCAGAACGATCTCGGGGAAATTATCGGCAAGAGCCGAAGCCATGTCGCCAACAGCCTGCGGTTGTTGAAATTGCCGGAGCCGGTTCGCGACATGCTAGCCGAGGGAAGCCTGTCCGCCGGTCACGCGCGTGCGCTGGTCTCGACACCCGATCCCGTCGTATTGGCCAAGATCATCACCTCCAAGGGTATGTCGGTGCGTGATGCCGAAAAATTGGCGCAGAATCATATCAAGGCGCAAAACGCCCCTCCCGCGGCCGAGCATCGGGATGCCAAGGACTCCGACACGATTGCCCTCGAACGCAGCCTGACGGACCGCCTTGGCCTTTCCGTTGCGATCAATCATAAAGGCGGCGCTGGTCAGCTAAAGATCAGTTACAAGACCCTCGATCAGCTCGAAGAAATCTGCCGCCTGCTGGAAGCTCGCTAGCTTCTTCGGTTGCGGCGCGCCGATTGCAGCGTTGTCGCCAGCAAGGTTTGAATGGCGAGGTTGTCCTCAATGGACGCCCGCTGGCGGCTCTGGAAAATTGCGCCATTGAGGCGGCTCGCCTCGCGGCCGAGGTCCTGACTGTTCCAGTTCCGTAACGTTTTCTCGATCACCGGCTTACGCTTGAAATGAATGCCGCGCCCGAGCGTTTGCATCACTTGGGCGATTTGTTGTTGACGCTCTTCCATTTCGATACGCATGACTTCAAGCTGTTGAAATTGCTTCATACAGGATTGAAGAACGAGAAAGACAGCCGTTTTGGAGGCAACAACTTTCTGAATGGCATGCAAAAATGCGTCAGGATCGCCGTTCAGAACAGCATCCACCACCTCATCCGTTGATATGGCACTGGCATCGCCCACTATATCGAGCACGTGGTGTTCGTCGATGACCGGCTCATTCAGACAATAGAGGATGAGTTTGCGCACTTCGTTGCGGGAGGCAATGCGGTCTCCGCCGATTGATTCGAGTAGGAGCTCTCGTGCCGCTGGGGTAATCCGGAGATTGGCCGATGACAGCTCATTGTCGATCAGGGCGTTCAGTGCCCTTGTGTCATCCTGATAGCAGGCAATGCAAGCAATCGACCGTTCGCCTTCCGCGACCTTGCGAAGCCCCGATCCTTTCTTCAGATCGCCGGCTTCGACAATGACATAGCTGCCCTCAGGCGGATGGGAACCTAGATACTGCAGGCCGTCGACCAGTGATTTTTCGTTGGCCGCACCGCGGATCCAGATGAGTTTTTCGCCTCCAAAGAGACCGAATGCGTTGACCTCATCCAGCAAGCGTCCCGGATCAGACTGGAGATCACCGACATCAAGCCGTATAAGGGCAAATCCGTCGTGCAGATCGACGCCGGTCGTCTTGGCAATCTGGCTCGCTCGTTCATTCACAAGTCCACGGTCAGGCCCGTAGATGACGAATACGCGGTAGTGGCGGACCGACTTTTGCAGAAATCCTTCGAACTCGTGTGACTTGATCTCGGCCATGGCTGAGATCAGCGACCCAGCGCCATTGCAAGATCCGCATAGACGAGTTCCGCCAGTTCCCGCGCCGCACGATCCTCGGCGTCGCGAACGGCACGAAGCTTGGCGAATTCCTGCTTCGGATAATCGAAGAGCGCAACACTTTCGCGGCGGCCGGCCTTGAGCGCGGTGTCATCGGAAATGCGTCGGATGTTGTAGGTCGCGCTGACGACGGCCCGGCCGGCGTTCGGCGTGTCCGCCGCTTCGTCGAGCAGAATACCGGCGACCGAACTCTGAACATCGAGCTGGACCCTGTATTGGGGCGTAACGCTCTCCCCGGAGCCGCCGCTGGTCAGGAAAATCAGCCGGTTGCGAACTTCAAGCCCGACGCGGCCATTGGCCGGTGAATAGGCAATAGCGGCCAGCGCCTCGCGCGTCTGGCCATCGTCATTATTGTAGAGTGGGCGCGCCTGGCAGCCTGCGAGAAGCAGGGCTGCTCCGATCAGGATCGAACGACGAAGCACCGCGGAAGCTTGCTGTTTAGAGGACAATATTCACAATCCTTAGGGGAACGACGATGATCTTCTTCGGAGCCTGTCCGTTCAGGGCAGCCCGCACGGGCTCAAGGGCGAGCACCGCTTCGCTGACCGCATTCTGGTCCGCGTCGCGGCTTATTGTCAATTCGGCGCGCTTCTTGCCATTGATTTGAACTGGCATTGTCACGTCGTTTTCGGCGACGAGTGCCTCGTCGTAGCTTGGCCACGGAGCTTGAGCCACGAGACCGCTATTGCCAAGCACCGTCCAGCATTCCTCGGCCAGGTGCGGGGTCATCGGTGCGATCAGCTGTACCAGGATTTCTGCCGCATTGCGAACGGCCGCTGTCAGCACGGCATCGGCTTTCCCGGAGGCCACGGTCGCCAGGGGCGTCGCCAAGGTGTTGACCAGCTCATAAATGCGGGCGATCGCCTTGTTGAAGGCGAGCTTGTCCAGATCGGATTGAACCGCCTTCAGCGTCTTGTGCGCTGCCTGGGACACGGCCAGACTTTCGCCATCCTTAGCCGGATTCGCAGCAACGGACTTCAACTGTTCCGCCGCTTCCGACACCAGACGCCAAACGCGCTGGACGAAACGATGCGCGCCTTCGACACCGGATTCAGACCAGATCACATCGCGATCGGGCGGCGAATCCGAGAGGACGAAGAAGCGTGCCGTATCAGCACCGTACGAACCGATGATGTCATCTGGATCGACGACGTTCTTTTTCGACTTCGACATCTTCTCGATCGAGCCGATCCTGGCCTCAGTGCCGTTGCTCAACAGGAAGGCACGGCGGAGACCGTCGGTCTCCTCGATGCGCAGATCGATTGGGGCCACCCATTCGCGGGTCAGGCCGTCGCCTATGCTGTAGGTTTCATGCACGACCATGCCCTGGGTGAACAGGCCCTTGAAAGGCTCTTTGACGTCGACATGGCCGGTTTCACGCATGGCACGGGTGAAGAAGCGCGAATACAGCAGGTGGAGGATCGCGTGTTCGATGCCACCGATATACTGGTCGACAGGCAGCCATTTGTTGGCGGCCTTCGGATCCGTCGGATTGTCTTCCCAAGGCGCGGTGAAGCGGGCGAAGTACCAGCTCGAATCGACAAACGTATCCATTGTGTCGGTTTCACGACGCGCGTCCTTGCCGCAATGCGGGCAGGCCACGTGGCGCCATGTCGGATGGCGATCAAGCGGATTGCCGGGCTTGTCGAAGGTCACGTCATCGGGCAGCTTGACCGGCAGATCTTTCTTCGGCACCGGAACGACGCCGCAATCATCGCAGTGAATGACCGGGATCGGGCAACCCCAATAACGCTGGCGCGAGATGCCCCAGTCGCGCAGGCGGAAATTGACCTTGCGCTCGCCTTGGGCGGCATTGCCGAGGGTCTGTTCGGTCAGGCGCCTAACGACCTCTTCAAAGGCCTCTTCCGTGCTCAAACCGTCGAGGAAGCGGGAGTTGATCATCACGCCATCGTCGACATAGGCGGTATCACCGATCTCGAAGGCTGCGGCATCGCCGTCGCGCGGCATGACAACCGGCACCACCGGCAGATCATACTTGCGGGCAAAATCGAGGTCGCGCTGGTCTCCGGACGGGCAGCCGAAGATGGCGCCTGTTCCGTAGTCCATCAGGACGAAGTTGGCGACATAGACCGGCAGTTCCCAACTCGGATCAAGCGGGTGTTTCACCTTGATGCCGGTGTCAATGCCCTTCTTTTCAGCGGTTTCGAGCGCTGCAAGCGAGGTGCCGGCATGGCGGCATTCCTGGCAGAAGGCTTCAACCGCCGGATTTTTTTCGCCGGCTTCCCTTGCCAGCGGGTGGTCGGCGGCAATGGCCAGGAACGAGGCGCCAAACAAGGTGTCCGGACGCGTGGTATAGACGGTCACTTCCGATTGCGTGCTGCCGGATGCCACTTCCCAGCGCACCAGCATGCCTTCGGAGCGGCCGATCCAGTTCTTCTGCATCAACCGGACCTTTTCCGGCCAGTGATCGAGCGTATCGAGCGCGTCGAGTAGATCCTGGCTGAAATCGGTGATCTTGAAAAACCACTGGGTCAGTTCGCGCTGTTCGACGAGCGCGCCGGAACGCCAGCCGCGGCCGTCGATGACCTGCTCGTTGGCGAGCACGGTCATGTCTTCCGGATCCCAGTTGACCTTGGAGTTCTTGCGATAGACGAGGCCCTTTTCCATGAAATCCAGGAAGAGGTGCTGCTGACGCTGATAGTATTCGACATCGCAGGTGGCGAATTCACGCGACCAGTCGATCGACAAGCCCATGGATTTCAGCTGACCACGCATCGTGGCGATGTTTTCGTAGGTCCAGGCCTTGGGGTGGACCTTGTTCTTCATGGCCGCGTTTTCCGCGGGCATGCCGAATGCATCCCAGCCCATCGGGTGCAGCACGTTGAAACCCTTGGCGCGCGCCTCGCCACCGATCGTCGCGCCGATCCGTTCCGCCATCGCCGGATCGAACGAGGCCGCCATGGCAAGCCCGGCGGGAAAGGCGGTGGCGACGTCCCCCTTGCGCAGCTGCGCCGGATTGGTCACCCCCAGGCTGGCATCGGTAAGCAACTGGGCG
>ERZ1034375.84-NODE-84-length-27757-cov-76.198049_pt1 | contig 27757 bp, 29 predicted proteins | sample MGYA00520585_ERZ1034375 | MGnify/ENA primary metagenome ERZ1034375 (study PRJEB33736, sample SAMEA104288463) | Azolla filiculoides | biome: Urban; feature: water surface; material: ditch water | place: Netherlands | collected 2014 ... | reverse complement strand
AAGGAGATAAAGTATATCAAGGAGGAAAGAATATTAGCACACCTTATAAGAAACCACGTAAAGGAGAATTAACCTCAGAACAAACGGCAGGAAACAAAGAGTTTCCCAGCAAGAGTATTTTTGTGAAACAGGTCATTAGACTTGTAAAAATATTCCGGGTACCTCAACAAACATTTCCCCAATTTACTCACAAGTAATTCTTACTATTTATAGTTTAGTCACATTAGGAACTGGTTCATTAGTTTTGCCCATTTCATAAATGTTATGGATATGAGGTCAGTTATGAATTAGTCATCAAGATCTTCATGGATAGGAACTATCCGTAACTATTCCCAACCCTGATTCTTTCCTTGGCTGTTTCCTCATCTTAACACTATGGAAAGCCAGACACATACTCCTTTGTAAATTTTCGGACCTCTCTATTTAACAGGTTTTGGTTATGTTGTCGCTGCACCCTATATTTTTCACCGCATTGAACCTGTGGGTTCTGTAATTGAACCTAATCATATTGGTAGAATGGCTGGTAATGATGATGCACAAAGAACGTTAATTTCTGGATATGATGCTGATACTCGCGGTGTAGTTGATTTTCTCAAAGATGATAGTTCAGTGATTGCCGATAAAATTGGAACTTTGGGTTTTTGTATGGGTGGATATTTGGCTTTTCGCACTCCTTTTGAAAATGAAGTTTAGGCTTGTATTTCTTGTTATCCTACTGGTATTTATAGCGGAAAACTAGCTAAAGGTGTAGCTGGTACAACTCATCATAGATTGCAAGAAATTAAGCGTGAAATGTTGTTAATTTTTGGAACTCAAGACCCGCATATTTCTGAACATGACAGACATACTATAATTAATACTTTAGAAAATGCCAAAGTCCATCATCACTGTTTTGCTTATGAAGCGGAACATACTTTTATGAGAGATGATTATTGTCGTTATGATGCTGTTGCGGCTACTTCAGCTTGGGAGCAAATTATCGCTGTCTTAGGACGGAAATTTAAAAGGTAATCATCAACATATATCCCCAATATCTGAAAGAAGTAGGCGATATTATTTTTCGTGTATCATCATATTTGTTAAAATATATGATTTAAGCAAGGGATATTTATTTAATTTATCGAAAGGTGAGGTTTTAAACCCCGTCCTTATAGGACGGATTTTCTTGATTTTGGATGTATTTTGTGAGAACCTCAATTGGCATACCCCCTACCGAAGATACAAAGTAGCTAGGACTCCAAAGAACATCTGTCAGGTTTTGGATATCCAGCTTGACCATACCGACGGCTAGACACCCCTTTAAGAGAATTAACCATTTGGGATATTGAAAGCTTCGGAGGATAGTCCAACAAAAGATAAATATGGTCTGACTCGCCATTAAATTTAAGTACATTAAAATCCATTTTTTGAGAGACTTTTACAAATGACTTGTGAATTAGTTCAAGGCTTTCATAGGTAAATACTTTTTACCTATATTTAGTCACGCAGATCAAATGTATTTTTAAGTCTGAAACACTATGCCTTTCTCTTCTTCACCCACTTGTCATGTCAGCCTAAGTAATATACAATAACCTAACAGACCAATTCATTCTAGCATAAGCGATGAAAGCAAGGTATCAGTATAGGTTGTACCTAACAGATCAACAGTAAAATTGTTTAACCCAATTGTTTGGTGGAGTTCGCGTAGCTTAGAACGATGCCTTAGCTTTCTGCAAGCAGTCCGTAAAATTGCCAGGATACAACAAACTATCTGTAATGCTTACCCAAGCTAAAAAGACTGAAGTTAGAAAGTGATTGTCAGATATTTCTTCAGTACCATTACAGCAGTCTCTTAGACATTTGGATGTTGCCTACAAAAACTTTTTCAATTCACGTAACGGGAAGAGAAAAGGTGGCAGAGTGGGTGTACCAATATTAAGGCAGCATTTTCTATTAAAGATGGAGATGTTTACCTTGCTAAAATTGGGATCATCAAACCCATTTGGTCTAGGGAGTTACCATCAGAACCTAGTTCATTAACAGTAATTAAAGATTGTGCTAACCGTTACTTCTTGAGTTTTGTTGTAGAAGTTGAGCCAAATCTAACCAGTGCCAAACGCCAAAGCATTGGTATTGACTTGGGAATTAAAACTTTTACTGTCATGAGCAATAGTGGAAAAGTTCAAAGTCCTGACTACTCAAAGTTAGACCGGAAAATTCGCAAGTTACGGCGAAAATTAGCACGGTCTCAGAAAGACTCAAAGACAAGAAATAAAACTTGCGTCAAGTTTGCTACACTACACAACCAAACTGCTGATAAGAGAAAAGACTTTCTACACAAACTATCAATAAAGATAATTAGCAATAACCAAGTAATTTCGCTAGAAGATTTGAACGTATCGGGAATGGTGAAAAATCGTAAACTATCTAGGGTAATCAGTTTGCAAGGATCGTGAGAATTTAGAAATCTTGGTGAGGCTAAATCCGAAAAATTCCACCGTGATTTTCGCATATATAGATAGATGGCAACCAACAAGCCAAATATGCTCATACTGAGGTTTTTGTTGGGGCAAAATTGACCTCTCTGTTCCCTCAATACTCTGCTTAAGTTGTGGTAGTGAGCAAGACAGAGATGAGAACCCATCTAAAAATATAGAAATGCTCGGGATGGGGCATCGCCACGACCTTAAAGGGACAGGGAGTGACTGTCAGACTACAAAGAGAGCAAGTTACTGTGAACTCTCAAGAATCTCCGCACCTTCAGGTCGGTGAATATGTCAATAAGAACATCCAAAATCCTCAAGCCCCCGGATTTATCTGTAGGGTGAATTCAAAATCCAAAATTCTGTTAGAGGATGACTGGCTTATAATTTCCAAGAGGCGCACGCTCTCAACTGGTAAGTTAAAGGGGGATAGATGACATTCAAACGGTTGCTGTTAATTGTGCTAACACTGTTAGCCATCATGACATCAGGCTTGTCTTTATTTGGTAGTTGGCAAAAACCTCAGCTCCAAAGTCGTCTGGAACTATACCAAACAAATATTGTCTTGCAAGCCCAAGCATGGCAACCAGAACGCAGCAGCGATGAGAATTTTTTGGTTATTCGGGAAACTATACTGGGTGATAAACCCCTAGAAAGTGCTACCAAGCAATATCAACAAGCGCGGGAATCTGTCGAAACCAATTTAGACAAAGCCGAAATTCAATTGGCAAAACTTGGCCAAGACACACCTCCTAAACCTCTACCAGAACTCTCTTCCCAAGAACAGCAGCAACAATTACGGAAGTCTGTTAACGAACTACAAAAATTACGGGATGAGTTGGACTTGCGTCTGGGAATTTTACAAGTACAGCAAGGTGAAATAGATAAGGCCTTAAAAACTTGGAGTCAAGTACAGGAAACCTCCGAGGTTAGTTCCGAATTAAAGCAAACCGCTCAAGTCTTAAGCGGGTTATGGAGCAAATCTCCTCAGTTGCTACCAAATGCTCAACAACTTGTTCAAAAAAATTTAGAAGGTTGGTTTCGCTTCACAGCTTTAATTCAATTGTACCAACTCCAACAACGTGAATATATATTAGCTGATGTTAAAGCTGGACAACAAGCGGCTGCTAGCGATGCTATGTGTAAATTAGCGATAATTGCCACTATTCCCAGCTTAACTGCCTTCATTGGTATCATATTGCTGGTAGCTTTGATTATTCAACTCTTACTCAAGGGAAAAGAGTCTATATTAGGTGCAAATGCTGACAACCGTTGGTCAACACCTTGGGATGTGGAAACAATTTTACAGGTTTTTGTTCTGGGATTTTTCCTCATGGGACAATTATTTATACCTGTATTCTTCAGCCTTATCCCTATTTCCCGTTCTTCCAGTAATGTACGGGTTCAGGCTTTTTCTGTATTAGTTAGTTATTTACTGGTTGCGTTGGGTGCGTTGTCAGTGTTGTATTACTCTATTAAGCGTTATTTTCCTTTGCCACAAGGCTGGTTTCGTTTCCGATTTCAAAGTAATTGGTTTTTGTGGGGACTGGGTGGTTACTGCACTGCTTTACCAATTGTGGTGATAGTGTCGTTGATTAATCAACAATTATGGCAAGGACAAGGTGGCAGTAATCCACTATTGCAACTGGCGTTGGAAAGTAGAGATAATATAGCATTAGGGATATTTTTCTTTACTGCGGGTATAGCTGCGCCATTTTTTGAAGAATTTCTATTTCGCGGTTTTTTGTTACCATCCTTGACTCGTTATGTCCCTGTTTGGGGCGCAATTGGTGCTAGTAGTTTGTTATTTGCTGCGGCTCATCTGAGCTTGTCAGAAATCCTCCCACTAACAGCATTAGGAATTGTATTAGGAATAATATACACGCGCTCGCGCAATCTTCTCGCCCCTATGCTCCTTCACAGTCTCTGGAATAGTGGCACATTACTGAGTTTATTTCTTTTAGGAAGTGGCAATAGTTAATACTAATTCACAATTTTAATAGGGTAAAGACACAGATTAATCCTACAGAATTCCTAATAGTTCAGATGTAGTTTGACCTAATAAGATCCCCGATTTCTTCATGAAGAAATCGGGGATATATATTTTGAGTATTTTATGTTTAATTACGCTGAATTATTAAACTTTTTTGTGTGCATATAGACTGACAACTTCAGAAAATGAATGTATTCTCATTATTACAGCAAAGTCAAAAAATATCCTGACATAATTACTATTAACCTGTAGGTACTTAGTACCTCTGCACAAAAGTGAGAAGTCAACACACAAAGGAAATGAAGTGAATATGGCTAATCTCAACCCATCCCATGCGACTAAACAAATTTTAGCTGCTTACTGTGGCATTATTTGTGGTGGATTTGGACTACATAAGTTTATTCTCGGTTACGCACCAGAAGGTTTTATCATGTTAGTAATCTCGGTAGTTGGTGGTTCTCTCACCTACGGATTTACATTGCTAATTATGCAACTTGTAGGTTTAATTGAAGGCATGATTTACTTAAATAAAAACCATGAAGATTTTGTTAATACCTACTTTGTCAAAAAGCAGGGCTGGTTTTAGAAATTTGTATTATCACCTATATATTTTCGGCGCATAACAACCATTACCGATCTCAAATATCACATTTATGGGTATGGTAATTTTAAAATCTAAGCAGAGGACTTCGGTGGACTTCGGTAATATTATTACTTTTACGTATGGTTGATTTCAGCACCATGCCTAGTTTGGAAATCCACTATTTTTATAAAAGCCTAATTTTCATGTTGCCTATGCAGATAGCACCAGTGATTTATATGAGACCTCGGTCTAGGTGTAGGGGTGTAGAGGAAACTGAACTCCTGATAGCGTAGCCTAATGTAGTGTCCTGTACGCATAGCACGGAGAAGGCCACACTCCTAAACTTATGCTTTTTTATCTCATAGTTGTCCATAGTTCCAGATTTAGCCTACGCTCAAAGTAGACAATCCTTTTGTCAGGCGTTGAATTTTGGTAGCAAATCTCAAAACTTGCCATGCAACTTCTCAAAGAAACTCAACTTACCCCAGAATCTACCCCAGTTACAGAAAAGATTATTTTAGATGTTGGGGGTATGAAGTGCGCTGGGTGTGTGATAGCAGTAGAAAAACAGCTAATCCAACATCCAGAAGTGAAGAACGTCTGCGTCAACCTGGCCACGGAAGTAGCTGTTGTGGAAGCTGAAGTTGGTACACTAGATGCAGATGCACTGGCAAAGGCATTAACAGCAACAGGATTTCCTACGCAAACCCGCAAGGCTAATACTACACTAGCAGGTCAAAAATCGGCTCTTGAAGATTCGGCTACAAGACAACAGCGGGAAATGCAAGCAGTAATCAGACAGTTAGTGATTGCTGGAGTATTGTTGGTGTTTTCAGGTATTGGACATTTTACTGACACCATCATCCCGATATTGAATAACATCTGGTTTCACTGTGGACTAGCAACAGTGGCGCTATTAATTCCTGGACGCCCAATTTTAATAGATGGGTGGTTAGGTTGGCGACGGGGTGCGCCAAATATGAATACTTTGGTTAGTTTGGGAACTATGACGGCTTATACTGCTAGTTTGATAGCTCTCTTGTTTCCCCAAATGGGTTGGGAATGCTTTTTTGATGAACCAGTGATGATGCTGGGTTTTATCCTGCTGGGCAGAACTTTAGAGAAACAAGCTAGAGGCCGTGCTGCATCAGCATTTAGGCAGTTACTTGCACTCCAACCCCAAACAGCGCGATTGATTCCTAACCCTGATTCAGAGAAATTAGTGGCAGGGGCTAATATTGTGGAAATACCTGCTGAACAGGTGCGGGTTGGTGAATGGTTACAGGTGCTGCCAGGAGATAAAATTCCTGTTGATGGTGAGGTGCGCTTTGGACAAACGACGGTGGATGAGTCAATGTTAACTGGGGAAGCCGTACCAGTTATTAAGCAGTTAGGAGATGGGGTGGCTGCGGGAACTATTAACCAGTCTGGTGCGATCGCAATTCAAGCGACTCGTACAGGCAATGATACCACTGTGGCGCAAATCGTAGCTTTGGTAGAAGCTGCCCAAACTCGCAAAGCACCAGTCCAAAAATTAGCAGATACGGTCTCTGGTTACTTTACCTATGGGGTTTTAACTGCTTCTTTATTCACATTTCTCTTTTGGTACTTTTTTGGTACTCACATTTGGCCAGATATCACTATCTCCAGTAGTATAGAAATGGTGAATCATTCAGCACATCACCCAACCTCAAATACAGAATACTCTTCACTATTAATTAGTTTAAAATTAGCGATCGCAGTCATGGTAGTCGCCTGTCCCTGTGCTTTAGGACTAGCAACCCCTACAGCCATTCTCGTCGGTACTGGTATGGGTGCAGAACAGGGTTTATTAATCAAAGGTGGCGACGTTTTAGAACGAGTCCACCAGCTAGATACAGTTGTTTTTGATAAAACAGGCACTCTGACGACAGGTAAGCCCATAGTTACAGACTGTTTAGTGCTTGCAGAATCACCAACTTCGGAAAAGTTTTCTCCATCACTTCTCCAACTCGCCGCAGCAGTAGAAAGCGGTACTTACCATCCCCTCGCCACAGCCATTCACCAAGCAGCAAAACAGCAAAATTTGTCCATTCCCCATGCTGTAGACTTTCATACCGAGCCAGGAATGGGCGTTTCTGCTATCGTAGAAGGCAAAACAGTTTTATTGGGTAACTGGGAATGGTTGAACTGGCATGGAATTAATCTCAGTGAAACAGCACAAGAACAAGCCCAAAAAATGGCAACATCTGGTAAAACAGTAATTAACGTTGCCATTGATGGCACTTTAGCAGGATTAATTGCTGTCAGCGATACCCTCAGACCAGACGCAAAAGCAACAGTAGAAAAATTGCGTCAGATGGGTTTACGAGTCATGCTCCTCAGCGGTGATAGATTAGAAGCAGTCAGTGCACTCGCAGAGCAACTGGGAATAAACAACACCAATATAATGGCAGGTATCCCCCCGGCAAAAAAAGCAGAAGCAATACAATCTCTTCAAACAGGGCAAAATCAATCCATCGTAGCAATGATAGGAGATGGGATTAATGACGCTCCCGCTTTATCTCAAGCAGATGTCGGGATCGCTTTACACTCTGGCACAGACGTGGCTATGGAAACAGCCGCAATCATACTTATGCGTGACAATCTGAACGATGTCATAGAATCAATTTTGCTCAGTCGTGCAACTTTCAATAAAATACGTCAAAATTTATTCTGGGCTTTTGCATATAATACAATTGGTATTCCTTTAGCAGCAGGTACTTTATTACCTAGCTTGGGTTTTATTCTAAGTCCATCCAGCGCAGCTGCACTGATGGCTTTCAGTTCACTTAGTGTTGTCACTAACTCAGTTTTATTAAGACGCTTTGCTCATTAACTGTAAACTTATAACTGGGAGGTAGTATCTCAAAACGAATAACTCAGATGGCTAATAATCTCGCTATAGTCATAACAGTTATCCAGCTTGAAGTCGGAAATTTCACCCCGACACCAATCTCTAACACTAAATTTATTAGCACTAAATTTATAAAGTGTAGATACCATTCATTCAACGATCTAGATAAAACTGATAGCTGTTAAACTATTTTAGTGGGGTATTCAGCCCATTCATAAAGTTTGTACTCACTCCTCCCAGAGATAATACTCTTAGAAGAGTATAAAATCTACTCTTATCTACCTAGCAAGATATGTAGTTTCAAATCTTATTAGATTTCATATTAAATAAATAAATTGTCTGGAAAAATGCAGGAAAAATATACACAGCAAATTCTTGCGTATCAAAGTTCAACAAATTGTAGCAACCATCTGTCAATGGCCGCACAACCTAATGAAAACCATCTACTGATCATAGAAGACGATCAAGGACGCAAAGAATTTCCTCTGGAAAATCCCGTCTATTCTATCGGTAGAGATCGTAATTGTAATATCCGATTGATATCACAGTTTGTTTCTCGACACCATGCTACATTAGTCAGATTACGGCGCATGAATAATAGCAACAGCTATTACTACCGTATTGTTGATGGTGATCCCAAAGGCAAACCCAGTTCTAATGGTTTGATGATTAATGGACGCAAAATGCTAGCCCATGATCTAAAAAACGAAGACGAAATTGTTTTTGGACCCCAAGTACGAGCAATTTATTATTTGCTCAAAAATAGTCAACGTTCAGGACAAACAGATGCAAGTGAGTATGATATTACACTGATCAACCCTGGAATGACAGAGGAGGAAGAAGACTGACAGAATTTGAGATTTTAAAGTTTGGATGTTGAATTGAACAATTCAACTCAACATCTTGACACTACCTCAAATTTAGCTAGAGCGTACACAAAATTCCTAAAAACCTCGTTTAATAAAACACCCTCTAGGCAAGGTTTTAAGATTATTAATTCCGCTATCAACGGAAAAAATTTGCAGGTTTCTTAGCTCGCTGAGAAACACAATTTTTTGCATAGCTGAACACCCCATTGAAATCGCTCAATATCAAACATCACAGAAAAATTCTATGATTTGTCCACTATTTTCCCATAATTTAACTTTAGGATCATGGGATAGAAACTCAGTAGTTGCCTAAACTAACATCTAGTCCAACTGCATTTTTGGTTGCTTGTGTTTCAATTTCTCAGTCTACCCCAATGCAAAAAAATTCAGCATAATAACCAATACTTCTTATAAGCTTAATTTGGTAGACAAGTAATTCATAAGTTCCAGTGAATTTAAGTTTCCCAATTTCAAAATTGTCTGTCACTGAGTTAAGCATTTTCTATCTGCGGAAAACTTTCATTTATTCCCTAAAAAATGTAGTACCCAGAAAATGTTTTGGATTTTCTGTGTGCTATTGGAGAGCCTTCAAAAGTCCAGTATTTTCTGGTAAATAAAAATTGACAATATATAAACCCTATCTTTTTTACCTCCTTCCTTATCCCCATAAAAATATTCACATAGATATTGTCAACGAATGTATGTAAGTATTAGGAGGAGATAAGTGTTTTCACTAGATAAAAGGCTAACTAATAAAAGAAGACTATTTGCAATTAAGTATATTTACACTTATCTAAGTATGGCTACGGCGATATTCTTGCTTAGTTACCCGTGATATTAGCTAAATTATGCTATTGCTAATATTCATTATTTCTCACGAAGCATTAACAGTATGAGATTAGCCATAATGAAGTGAGCAAGATTAACTCACAAAATTATCTAAATTTTTATTCTTGATTTTACCTAATCTTATGAACAAGATTCTGATTGCTAAAAATGACTTTCACATACGAAACAAGATTATTAGTGTTAATAGTGTAGAATTTCTGCCCATTCGTCATTTTTTACGACAGCATCTACTATGAAATCTATATGACACTTAATTACAGTACCTGGGATGATGATTTCCCTCCAGATCCTGAAGAAATTTATCAAGATTTACTTTGCGCCGTGGAAAGGAAATCAGGATTTGGTTTATACTTTGTACAATGTAATCCTGTGGGATCTGATCGGTTTATTAATAAAATTCCCCAGGATATTCCACATAAAAAAATTGCCGTATTACGCTTATTTGAACCAGTTGATAAATTATATCAACAAATCACTAATTGCATTCAAGACCAACAAATTGATATCTTATTAATTAAAGGTCTGGAATATTCTTTATATAAATATGAAAAAAGAAACTTTGGTGAAATCACTGAAGGTCAATTTATAAATTTAAGCAAAGTCCCGCCAATACTAAATCATCTCAACCAACAACGAGAAAGATTTAGAGATGACTTTCCATTTTGCTTCGTATTTTTATTGCGTTCATTTTCCCTTAACTATTTAATTCATCGCGCTCCTGATTTTTTTGATTGGCGATCTGGAGTATATGAATTACCAACGACACCAGAATTAGTTGAAGAAGAATCTCGTCGTCTTCTATTAGAAGGAGATTATGAAAAATATCTGCAACTTACTCCAGAAGAAAAAATTGAAAAAGTTCTAGAAATCCAAGAACTGCTTACAGAAAAACATCAAACAGATAGTAATAGAGCAAGTTTACTATTTGAACTAGGAAATCTACTTTATTCTGCACATGAGTACGAAACCGCAATTACATTCTATGAACAAGAACTAAAATTTCAACCAGATGACCATTATGCTTGGTACAATCGTGGAAATGCACTATTGAATTTAGGAGACAATGAAGAAGCAATTTTATCTTATAACCAAGCCATAAGAATTAAACCTTATGACCACTATGCTTGGAAAAATCGTGGAAATGCACTGCGGAACTTAGGACGTAATGAGGAAGCAATTTTATCTTATAATGAAGCTATAGATTATAATTCTCATGACCACTATTCTTGGTACGAACTTGGCAATACACTGCGGAACTTAGGACGTAATGAAGAAGCAATTTTATCCTATAATGAAGCTTTAAAATATAAACCTAGTGATCATTATGTTTGGAATAACCGGGGTATAGCATTGCGGAATTTAAGACACAATGAAGAGGCAGTTTTCTCTTATGACGAAGCTTTAAAAATTCAACCTGATGATTACTACGCTTGGTATAATCGTGGTATCGCACTACGAAGTTTAGGACGGAATGAAGAAGCGATTTTTTCTTATGACCAAGCCCTGAAACTCAACCCTTATGACCATTATGCTTGGAATAATCGTGGCAATGCACTTGATGATTTAGGACGTACTGAAGAAGCAATTTTTTCTTATGACCAAGCCCTAAAAATAAAACCTGATGACAATTATGGTTGGTATAATAAAGCTTGCTGTTATGCTCTTCATGGTGACATTGAGCAAGCATTAGAAAACTTGCAACAAGCAATTAGTCTCCAACCAACAGAAGTTTTAACAAGGGCAAAAACCGATCTTGATTTTGATTGTATTCGAGAAGATAGAAGATTTCAAGCTTTAATGCAATTAGAAATATAGGACTCCTATCTGTCTCCTAAGTAGATAAACACAAACTAAATATAACTATGTAACAAAATGTAAATTACTTAAAACCCTTTCAACTGCTTGATTCCCCTTTGCTGCATTCGCCATGACATAGTTATAAATTTTTTCCGCCCACCTACTTATTTGATTTTTGAAAGAATTCCGTACAAAAGGAGTTCCATTCTTGCCTATTCCCTGCCCTTCCGAGTAATTTCAGAAACAAAATCTCCTATATGACATTTTCACTTTCTTCGATTAAAATTGGATTTCTTGTTTACCTCTGCCTATTTTTACTGTTTTTTTAGTCTCATTAATACCCAAGAACATAAGTTGTTTACCTATGACCAATAATTCTGAATTACTCAAAAACCTCTACAATGCTTTTAACCCTTTTCAGCCCCTACCCGCAGGTGATCCTAATTATGTAGACTGTCAAGCTGTGCGAGGAGATGCAGATATTCTAGAAGAGCTAGGAAATCGCATTCAATTAGCAAGTCAAAATACTTGTCAACTATATTCTGGTCATAGAGGTGCGGGTAAATCCACAGAATTACTGAGACTAAAAGAATATTTAGAAGCAAGACAATGTTATGTAGTTTATTTTGCTGCTGATGAAGAAGATATTGATTCAGAAGATGCCCAATATACAGACATTCTGCTTGCTTGTACTCGGCGGTTACTGCAAGAATTGCGGACCATGGGTAATCCTAAACCAGTGCTAAATTGGCTGAAAGATCGTTGGCAAGATTTAAAAGATTTGGCACTAACTGAAATTCAGATTGAGGACATGAATGTAGAACTACAAATTTGTCAGTTCGCCAAATTAACAGCAAATTTAAGAGCCGTTCCCGAACTACGTCAAGAAATTCGAGAAAGAGTAAATCCTCATACTGTCACTTTAATTAAAGTTTTAAATGAATTTCTTACGGATGTAAAAAAGCGTCTACCCGCCAACTGTAATCAACTAGCGGTAATTGTTGATAACTTAGACCGAATGGTTTTAGTTAAAGATGGTGAACGTACAAATTATGAAGAAGTTTTTTTAGATCGGTGTGAACAACTAAAATCTTTAGATTGCCACCTAATTTATACTGTACCCATTGCAATGGTCTATTCCACAAGAGCAACAGACTTACGTGATATATACGGTGATCCTCAAATTTTACCAATGGTGATGGTTCGTACTCCCAAAGGTGAAATTTATCAACCCGGAATAAATAAGGTTAAAGAAGTAATTTCTCGGCGGATTAAACAGTTTTCGCCCAATAAACCTATAGAAACTGCAATATTTGACAGTCTAGAAACCCTAGAACGACTTTGTTTAATGAGTGGAGGTCATGTCAGAAATTTGCTATTGTTAACTCAGGATGCGATTGGACGCACTCAAAATTTACCAATTTCCGAAAGAGCAGTTCGACGCGCCATTACGCAAGCTAGAGACACTTATCGCCGTGCTGTAGAAAACCATCAATGGAGTTTGTTAGCAGAAGTATCCCGTTCTAAGCGGATCATTAACGATGATCAGTATCGGAGTTTGATGTTTAATCGTTGTTTGTTAGAGTATCGCTACTTGGATGAAGAAGGGGAAATGCAACGCTGGTACGATATTCACCCACTTATTCAAGGCATTCAGGAATTTAAAGAAGCTATAGAAAAACTTCCATGATGAAAAATTATAGCCATTTGGATGAAGACTTACTCCCTGATGAAAAAGAAGAATATCAAGACTTAATTAGCCATCTGACACGCAACAGAAAATTTGGCTTATATTTCGTGCAGTCTACACCGTTAGACGATGAAAAAATAATTACCAAAATAATCTATGATTTGCCAAATAAGAAAGTCGGAGTTTTGCGTTTAATTGAGCCAATTGATACTTTATATGAAAGAGTGCTTGAGCTTTATAATAATCAACAATTTGATGTTTTATTAATTACAGGTTTAGAACATTCACTCTACCAGTATGAACAAGAAAATTTTGGACAAATTACAGAAGATAAATTTAGTAATTTAACCAAAGTACCACACATCTTAAATCACTTAAACCAAAAAAGAGAACTGTTTAGAGATAATATTCCTATTAGTTTTGTTTTTTTAGCGCGTCCATTTTTAATTAGCTATTTTATCTATCGCGCTCCTGATTTTTGGGATTGGCGCTCTGCTTTATTAGAAATTGGCAGTATCAACAAATTCATAAGTATGAGAAAAAACGTTTTCTCTTCAGATTGTCAAAGCTGAGTATGGATTGATGTGAAAAAATTTAGCAGAAATTACCAATCTACAGCTATTGGTCATTGGCTCTTCTTCTTGAGTTATAACCAATGATATCTATTACACATAAACTAACGGAATGACATACCGAGATTTAAAAGATGAGATGATGATTGTAGAATAGGATCAAGGCTGGAGAAAGGCTGTATTTTACAGTATAAAAAGCCATGAAACTTCAAACTCAAGAAACATTATACAATCAAGATTGTTCTCTGTGGTTTGAAACTAAGATAGGAAAATTACGAGATTATGAATTTCAATCTGTGGATATTGAAAACTTAATTGAGGAACTTGAAACTTTGGGAGGAAGTGAAAAGAAAGCTTTCCGGAGCTATCTGAAATTAATTGTCATGCACTTGCTCAAATGGCAATATAAAGCTGAGAAGCGTTCTAAAAGCTGGGAAATTACTATTAGGAACAATGTATCTCCTGAATATTTCGGGGAAGGAGTTATTGGGGCATCGATGAACAACCAAAGGAATTAAGAGAAGACTGCTCACGAAGAATAGTTGCTAAAATCGGGATTTTCCTAGTGTGAGAAATGCGGTCATGGACATACTCAAAAAAGCCGATACCTAACTTACGAGTAGTAGGAACAAGAGACATAAAAGTCTCCCACGCCTGAGTACCTTCTAGAGTTTGAGTGGCATAACTAATATTACGTCGCTGCACCATCGTCCGGCAGCTAACTCTGCCGGACGATGGTGCAAAGGTAATTCAGGATGCTCTCAAACATATAAGAACTCCGCAATTTTCAGGAGCGTTAACTGTTTTTGCTCATCCAACTGTTGATAACCACTTTTAGTATCCTAAAGTTTCCAAAACTCAGACCGGAGTTTTCCAGCCTTTTGCTCACTGGGTGCATCTTTGTAAGGGAGTAAATCTGGATAGTAATCCCAGAAATCATCCAAGAATCGAGGCATATACTTCACCTTTCTCCCTTTCAAAATCAGCTTGGTTTTCAATCAGTTAACCTGTCAGGAAAATGAACTTGGTGTGAAAAAAATGCTAGAAGGGAATTTTGAGGGTGTACCAAAAGGAAAAATCCACTAAATTAACTATATTCAAGAATATCCACATCGTAGAAAACAAATACTGGGAATAACTAACCATCAGTTTCAAGACTTGTTAGCCCAAGGTGAAATGCAGCATAAAAAACTTCAAGGTGACATAGAAAGTAAAAACATAGGTATAAATCAGAAAGGAGGAGGGGGGAAAGGGAAACTAGAGATAAAACAACAGGTATGTCTATGCTTGTGCTATTGGAGGGAAATGCCAATATTTGAGGTTTTAGATTTCCATTTCGGTATATGGAAAACGGAAGCAAAGGACACATTTCATTACTGGCTAGAGATATTACCAAATGTTTTCCCTGTTAGTCTCCTTGAACAGGTAGAAAAAGATTATAGCGATTATGCCATGGCGACTCAGAACAAAAGGCAGGAAACAAAGAGTTTTCCACCAAGGGTATTTTTGTTGAACAGGTCATTAGACTTGTAAAAACATTCCGGGTACCTCAACAAAGATTTCCCCTGGATTCCCCAATTTACTCACAAGTAATTCTTAGGATTTGTGGTTTAGTCACATTAGGAATTGGTTCATCAGTGTTGCCCATTTCATACATGTTATGGATATGAGGTCAGTTATGAATTTGTCATCAACATCTTCATGGATAGGAACTATCCGTAACTATTCCCAAACCTGACTCTTTCCTTGGCTCTTTCCTAATCTTAACACTATGGAAAGCCAGACACATAATTTCTAAATTTCCGGCCCTCTCTATTGCATCTATCTTACGGCATAGATGGAGCGATCGCCAGATCACATAATCAAACTGATCTTCAATCTCCTGTGCTAACTTGATAGAAAAAGCAGTTTTACCAATTCCACCCATTACCAAAACTATAACGAACTGACAACGCTGATTGACAATCCATTCTGAAACTCTGGTGAGTTCTGTGTTTCTTCCACAGAAGCCACTGATATCAACAGCTTGACCCGGATATTGAATTTTGGTTGCTTCAACTTTTGGTAATTCAGTTTATTCCTCCCTGGTATTTGTGATCAATTTGGTTATTGATGGTATTTAAAATCAGTTCTTTTATACCCAGCTTTTTCTAATAAATGAGTTACATGACTCCAGTTTTTCACTTTAATTAAGCATCCTGCCTGATTACTCAGCATATCTTGTATGTATTTATATAATTCATTACAAAGATAAACTCTGACAGTGCTGCTAGTGCTACTTTGATAAACTTTTTTGGCTACTTCCGCAGGACTACAACCACAAAGCAAACCTCTCACCAATTTCTTTTCCATGGGTGTGAAAGCTTTTCTCTTGGCAGAAGCTAAATCTACGTTTAATTTGTTTAAAGCCCAATTTTTTTGAGCTTCTGTAAATTCTTCTTCGATTGGTGGGGAATCTACTGCCGCCATTATTGTCACTAGTGGATTTACGGTTAGTAGTGGATTTACCGTAACGGTAAGGATATACTAACGCTTAGTATATAAAGTCTGAATAAACTAAAGATAAATAAATTATTAACGAATTTAATAACAAGTGTTAGGTGCATTTTTCTTTACTACTTAGGTATGCTTAAACTTAACGGAAACCTTATAGAACTTGTTGGAAACTTTAGGGAAATAAATTTTGTCAAAATTAGAAAGTTCAATGAGTTTTATATTACTAATGAGGGATCAACAATGACTCAAGTCCGAGACATTGTGCAAACAGCTTTAACAACTGGCTATTTGACTTTCCAAGCAGAGAACCAACTCAGACAACTTTTATCTGCTTGATATGATTTTGAATATCTTAATGCCTTTATGGCTTTACAGGAAGCCGCAATGATGGGTGAAATCATACAAGAATCGCGGGAGTACAGAGACAAGTGCAGGGTGTATAGTTCTTGCTGAAGTTGGGAAAAGGTTAAGAGGTAAAATATTTACTTATTTTGGTTGTTTCTACTGTCGAGTAGATTTTTTATCATAGTCCAAATCTTCATCTTCAAAAAAATCCCAATCATCATCATTTGTTTGATCAGTAGTTGGTGGTTGATAAGGAGGGATTATTACTCGATAATCAGCATCATAAATGGGTTTAGTTTTTCCCACTCCAGTATTTTTGGTTTCTTGGGAACTGTAGGAGTAAACAGAATCATAAGGGGAACTATTTTTGGGTGGTTGCTGAGGTGAGGAGCTTTTCGAGCTTGGTGTCTGTGGTGATTCGTCAAAATCCCAATCGTTCTCTTGATTACGATTTGTGTCCCAATCATCAAACTCGTTATTAGTATTGTAATCAGTTGTACTTGTTTGCTTGTATGAGGTTTGAGAAGTTTGTCTATTTTCTCCCCTTGCATTTGTCTTGGTGCGTGGTACATTTGCAGTTGATTTGACTGTGGTTGTTGATGACTGTTGAGCAAAATAATTACCAAATTTTAATAAGGTAGTAATTAAAAAAGATGTAAACCCACCAGCCACTATGCTAAATAAAATCCATAAACTTAATGGTAATGGTTGAGTCCGCATACCCAAAAATACCAGGGGAAGGGCAGGGGAAAAATTTTGGACTAATAATAGTGTTAGTCCTCCCAGTGTGACTACTAACAAGATTAAGCGAATTATAGCCATTTTTATCAACTGTTAGGAAATAGGGAACAGTTATCAATAAGTAGGTGGGTGTTACAAATTGTCGTTATGACAAGGCAAGAGGCAAGAGGTTTTGGTGAATTTTACTTTTCGTCACATACTACTCTCCGAGAAGCCGCTGCCCGTCTACGGTTTCTTGTGCCTTCCTACTTAAATAGTAAAGAAACTGATAACTGATTTAAAGATGACCTTGCCAACGTTGAATAGGTATACAGTCAATATCTAGCTGATCTAAAGCACGGGCTACTACAAAATCAACTAAATCTTCAATGGTTTGGGGATTGTGATACCAAGCAGGTATAGCAGGAACTACTCTCACTCCTGTTTCTGCTAAGGTTGTTAAGTTCCGTAGGTGAATCAGGCTAAAAGGAGTTTCCCTGGGAACAATAACCAGCTTACGTCCTTCTTTAATTTGGACATCTGCTGCTCTTTCTAGCAGGTCGGAACTCATCCCTACAGCTAGTTTGGCCACTGTACTCATGCTGCATGGCATAATGAGCATACCCAGAGTTTTGAAAGAACCACTAGCGATTCCAGCACCAACATCACTCCAAGGATGACAGCGGAGTTTACCAAGTAGGGGAACTCCGGCTTCCTGTCGCCAAAATTTCTCTTGTGCTTCGGGATCTGCTGGCATACGAATATCTTGCTCTGCTTGCCAAACCATGTAAGTTGATTTGGAAGCAACGAGTTCGATTATATACTCTGCTGCTAAGAGAAATTTTAGAGTGCGAACGGCATAAATCAGACCAGATGCGCCTGATATACCTAAAATAAGTGGTTTTGTGCTAGTTGACACGGAATTAATTATCTGGGAAAGTTACTCATCCTCATCGTATAAATCTAAATCAAGAGTGTCTGTGTGATCTTCTAAGTAACCATCGGATGTATCTTGATTTCCTGCTCCAACTCCTAAGTCTTTGGCTACACCATCAGCACCAACTGTGACTAAGTCAATTTGCTGGCGATAGTAATCTACACTTTTGACTTGTACAGCTACGCGATCGCCTAGTCGATAGGAGGCGCGATTTTTGCGGCCAAAAAGAGCTTGTTGTCTAGCGCGGTATTCATACCAATCATCTTTGAGGGAACTGACGTGAACCAGTCCTTCTACTCGCAATGGTGTACTCAGCTTGGAACCGATTTCTAACTCAGTGGCTGGAACTTCAATTTCGACAAAGAAGCCGTAGGATTGAACCCCAGTAATTACACCGGGAAAGACTTGACCGATTCGCTGTTTCATCAGTTGGGCTTTTTGCAGTCCGGCTAAATCGGCTTCAGCTTCTTGGACTTCTTTTTCTCTGTCATTAATCTGAACAAGGACTCTGGTTAAATCGCTTTGTAGTTCTTGTTGGAGTTCTGGAGGGAGAACATTCCAGTTAATTTCCAGATGGGAAGCCGAGTGACGCAAGTTAACACGCTCTTTGACACGGGTGTTACGGCGATCGCGCCCGTATTCCAGTAGAGCATGATACACCCTTTGCATTAATAAATCTGGATAACGCCGTAAGGGAGAACTAAAGTGAAGATACTGTGGCAGAGCTAAACCAAAGTGCGGAGTTTTGGTGGTGCTGTATAAAGATGGCTTGAGAGTATCTTGTAACAAGTAGGTAAGGACTTGTTCCGATGGTGATTCTGTAAAAGCTCTAGTTAAGTGTTGATAATCTAGAGGTTGAATTTCCAAATCTGGATCAAGTGTCAGTTCCACACCCAAATTAATGGCTAATTTCAGCATTTCCTGAACATCTTCAGGATCGGGTGTCCCTTGGACTCGCCAAATAGCGGGAACTCCCAAGGCGCTGAGATGCTCTCCCATCAGTTCATTAACCAACAGTACATACTCTGTGATGAGTGATCGCACTGGTGAGTCATTGACTACCACAGCCCCCATCGCTCCCTCATCATGGTAAGGATTTTGGCTAGGTGGTAGGTTCAATTGTAAACTACCGCGAGACAACCGAGCTTGTTTAGCTGCTTTAGCCAAAGTGGCTAGGTTATGTAATATCTCTATACTTTCCGCAGATGCTTTTGTTGATTCACCTGTGAGAACTGCTTGTGCTTGTTGTTTGCTGATGGACTGATCTACATTAATGACACTGGGTTGAATTTCCCATTCCAACACTTCTCCCGATTGGGGATCAATAGTAATCACAAAAGAGAGACAAAGGTGATCGCTACCTGGCATCAAAGAACAACGTTCTCCCACAGTATCAGGTAACATCGGTAAAATTAATTCTCCGAGATACACTGACCTCCCCCGTTTGAGTGCTTCTCGGTCTAATATTTCATCAGCCTGAATATAGTGAGATAAATCAGTGACATGAACAATCAACCGCCATGGGCCACTGGGATTTTTTTCCAAGCTCCAAGCATTTTCTATGACCCTATCATCACCGTTTACCCCTTCTATCGTCAGAGTAAACAAGTTACGTAAATCTACGCGATCTTTCAAATCTGCTTTCAGTAACTTTTTGGGCAACTTAGCGGCTGTATCTAATACGTTTTCCGAAAAATTCCGAGATAAATCGTGTTTACAAGTTACCAAATCTATATCAGCAGCAGCTTCTGCATCACTACCCAGTATTTGTACAACCTGCCCGAGAGGTGGATACTGAGCTAAAGGATAACGCAGAACTTCTACATGAGCCAGGTGGTCGATAGCTTCTTCTAATTTCATGCCGTTTGTTAACAATTTCAATTCAAACAGCAGACGATCATCTAAAGGAACAGCACGGAAACCCCCTTCCACTTGCTTAATCCGTGCGAGTAAAGTGTGATTGGAACGCTCCAGAATCAACTTCACTTCGCCTTCAGGAGAACGCCGACGACTACCTTCTTTTAGTACTCTGACCAAAACGCGATCGCCATTCCAGGCATTACTAAGATGACTTTCCCGGATGTAAATATCCTCAGAGCCTTCCACGTCCTGAATTGCAAAGCAAAAGCCCTTGCTAGAACAGCGGAGTTTAGCTTCAATTAGCCCCTCTTCTGATACACGGCGATATTTACCACGTTCTTTTACTAACAGCCCAGTTTTTTCTAGCACCTCCAAAGCAATGTGAAGTTTTTCTAAACTGTCTTCATCCTCACAACCCAGTTTTTTTTCCAAAACCTTCCGAGCTACCAATTTATCATCAGTAAAATTGGTAAGGAGTGTAGCGATTGAAAATTCCATGCAGTGAACCGACCTTTGGTCAAAACATCATTTTTCGTGTAATCTGGTTCTTCCCTGTATATCCTCACAGCCTACAGACACTTTTTGCCAACGAATTACCCGTTTGGATAGCGTCTCGTAGAGAAGGCAAGGCTGCCTAAGTTCCTGTTAGAGGAACCCTCTCCTCTGCTCGGACTTCTCACTGCACGACACTCTCAGAGTTCACCTGGGTTCAACTTTCTTCACCTAACCAATGTTACAAAGGACTCCTGATACTCGATTTCCACCTGGTAATGATGCTCGTGGTTTTTGAGAGATTTGGTTTAGAGAGCTCTCCATTTTACCTACAAACTCCTACACAAGGCAAGAAACAGGTGTTTGATTGTTTAGATTTCAGGTAATTTTACGCCATGAGAATCTGAGTTTTAACTAGGAGAAACTGCCGATAAACCCAATTTTCCCATCTGTAGAATCGGTAAGAATCAGGTAAGCAGCTTAACAAGCAATGAGGGCGAACCTTATCTTTATTATTGTAGATTTAGGGCGCACTTCCAGAAAATACTTCTAGATATTGATTTGGGTAATTAGTATAGCATTGAAAGGAAGAACACCCTGAGTGAGTCAGCAGGAGTTAATTTCTGCTACAATCGTGACAGATGATCATAGCGCGAAAAGTACCAGGAAGTCCTATCAAGTACAAATAAATTTAAACAGATTTAGATTGGTGGCAGTATGATGTTGGCTCAATTCCAGAGCTTGTATACCAACGGCAGCATGATTTCCGAATTGGTACAGATTTTTCAAGGCAAATATATTGTCCGAGTTAGTGTACAAATTGAAGGTGTCACCCGTGCCACTGGTATGTCAGCAGCAGAAACTGTAGAAGTTGCCGAAGATCAAGCCAGAAATCGGGCGCTGATGGTTTTGGGAATCACTAGTACTGGGGAAACAGTGCCATTTTCTGCAAAACCCATTTCTCCGGCTCAATTAAACCCTACCGTAAATACTACGAATGTATTAAATGAGTCGGTCTCTGCATCGAGTGAAGTTGTCAGTAATCAATGGTCACTGGACAGTAACACAGAAACAACTTCACCCCCCGCAATTAGACAAAACAACAACACTACAAGAGATATTGACAACCCAGCGTTAAGTCAAAGTTTTTCTGGAACTAATACCAGAGATCAAGAAATTTATACTTCAGCGCCCGAACTAGAGATGTTATCTAGTCCAGAACCTGAACTTCAACCCTTACCAACAATTAGTGCAACTAACATCACACCATTTACACCACGCAGTTATTCTCCTACCGACGATATTAGCTCACAATCAGCGCTCGCTAAAAGGAAGAAGAAAAACGAACCAGTAAATTTATCCCATGTCATTGCCCAAACGGATGTGCAGATAGAGCGTTTAGGCTGGACAAAAGAACAGGGAAGAGAACATCTCAAAAAAACCTACGGTAAGTTAGGGCGTTCTTTACTTAGCGAAGAAGAATTGCTGGATTTTCTCAACTACCTCAAATCTCAACCTGATCCCATAGCGGGGTTTTAAAAGAAGGGAATGGGTAATTGGTAGTTGCTGGTTGGTAATTGGGTATTTTGACCAGTCCCCAGTCCCTAGTCCCCAGTCCCCTACACCACCGCCATTGGACGGCTACCGGCGGCGTGACGGTCAATTACTTGGTCAATTAAGCCGTATTCCTGAGCTTCTTCTGGAGACATGAAGAAGTCTCGTTCTGTATCTTCCGCAATACGCTCAAGTGGTTGACCTGTGTGTTGGGCTAAATACCCGTTCAGCTTGCGCTTGTGGTATAAAATTTCCCGCGCCTGGATTTCAATATCAGTCGCTTGTCCTTGTGCGCCACCTAAAGGTTGGTGAATCATAATTCGTGAATGTGGTAAACTCATACGCTTACCTTTGGTTCCAGCACTAAGAAGGAAAGCGCCCATACTCGCTGCCAGTCCGGTACAAATGGTACAGACATCAGGGCGGATATTTTTCATGGTGTCAAAAATGCCCATCCCCGCCGTCACTGAACCACCAGGAGAATTGATATACATATAAATGTCTTTCTCCGGGTCTTCAGCATCTAAAAACAACAATTGGGCAACAATCAAGTTAGCTAGACCGCTATCTACCTGTTGTCCCAAAAAGATAATGCGCTCACGTAACAGCCGTGAGTAGATATCAAAGGCGCGTTCACCTCGACCCGATTGTTCAATAACGATAGGAATCATGAGCGTGTTTGTAGCTATTTGTCATTTATTCTATCTAACGCAAGTTGCTAGTTGGGAATTAGCAGTAAACCAAAAAGTTTTTAAGAGAAGAGCGAGCACTAATCACTTTTAAGTATATGCAGGTGCTATAAACTACTGAATTCATATTTAAAATGGGTCAAAAAATGAAATGATGAAAGTAGTGTGTAGCATATTGGCCGAAGAAGTTGACGGTTTCATAAGAAGAACTGGTTTTAACAGACTCAGAAACTCCTGAAGAGGTTATTGAGTGTTTAGTAGAAAATTTCTCCATTGAAACTCAGGGGGTATGTTACCACCAAACCTTATTTAAGATTATAATAAAGGCAGCCAGCAATGGATATTCTATTGAGAATACAGCCAAATTATGAAAGAATGTTCTTACAGGTAATAATAATATTAGATATCATCTCAATAAAATTAATAATTTTGAGGAATGAGAGGCGGAAATGAATCAATTGTTGAAAATTCAAATTCCTTGATTTCTTTAAAAAAGGGTGTTTAAAAATAGTGATTTATTTAAATTTAGTTAATGTTATGGCTGATGGTAAGCAAGTAAACCGTCCCCACCAAGCAACACATCATACAATTCTTCCAGTGGAGAGGATGGTATTTCTAACATTTAGCAAACTTTTCCTGAGTCTCCCTTGAAAATATAAAGGAAGAAAGTAATTATAGAAGGGAGATAAAGCTGGAACCTAAAGACGAGGTTTCCAGTCTCGCCATAAAGCTTCAGATGTCATCGATTTCTGGTTGTCCGTTTTTCGCTAATTGTTTACAATAAACTTAAATTACTAAACTGTTTGCTCATTTCCCCAGAGAATCCTAAATATTGCTGTAATCCCGTCAAAGTTAAATTCAAAGTTCGGCAAATCGATTTATGGTAACTCAAAGATATCAGCATTATCTGGCTTTTATGGGGCTGGTTTATTTGCCCAATACTTAGCTTCTTCAAGAATTGGGTTTATTTGCTGTTTAGTAACATCACGAGTTTTGTCTAAGTCACCACATCCACTGCGTTTCCAATGATCAAGAAGTTTATTTAAATCTCTTCTCTGATCCTCATAGGTTTTTATATGCCCATTCCAAGAGCCTACTCCACGTTTGGGATTATTTCTATACTTTTTATAAAGTCCCTGTGTGTCTTTCTTTAGTTTTTCTTCATCAGGGTCAAGATGATTTTTAACCCATAATCGATCAGCCAGAGAAATAGGATCAAGATTGATGTGATCCTGAAAGTGATAAAGAGCCTGAATTAAATCAACTTGAGATAGATAGCAAGTATGATAAGTTACATCCTCTCGTAACTACTACCAAAGATGTTCAACAGGCATAAAATCAGGACTATAAGCGGAGAGCGGTTGTAAATTAATTTCCAGCTCCTTGGCTGCATCTTGAGTAATTTGAGAGCGATGATAGGGCGCGCCATCCCAAACCAGATTCATGGGTTGGTGAGGAAATTCGGTTTTGAGGTTGTTGAGAACCTCAATAGTATTAATCCCATTAGCTGTTTAATAGGGTAAAATCCTGACTTCACCTAAGTTATAAATATAAACACCATAGAAAGATACCTTGGTTCTACTAGGTGAGCAAGAACTAATCCAAACACGTTCACCTTTAACTGACTAACCATAGCCTTAATCAGTGTCAAGATGAATATGAGCTTCATTGATATACACTAAAAATTTTTCCTTGTGTAGAGCTTTGTCTAGTAGTTCCTGAAGTGGTTCTAGATACTCATGTGGGAAAAGTCTAAAATCAGATATCTCAAATCAAAATTTTTTTATCGGCACCTTTTGAGGCGGATCGGAGTCTAAGTAACTATCGTGATGTGAAAAGAGGGTTAAACGAATGGTTAATCAACGCCAGATTAAGTCCTATTCTCACCTTTCTACACAAGTCCTTAAATATTGACCAATAGTTGATGGTACAAGCCCCCAGATTTGTCCTTGAAATCAATCCAAAATCGAACTCAGGTATAATTTGGCTTGCCTGTATTTGGCAACTATAGCTTAGTTAAAATTTTTTTTCAGGTATTAGTAACTTTTTTCACAGGTTAATTTTTTTTCTGGTTAATTATCCGGAGATATTTTGCAAATCGGGTAAATCAGGAGTATGAGGTGTATTTAGAATAACCAATTTTACTTAAAATCTTATTATTAACAGAGAGAAGTACTATGCTGGAAAGACTTATGCAAGCTGCTTTAATCACTTTTTTGCTGCACTTAATCGCAGCACTAAATCCTAGTAATCAAATTCCTCAAAAGTCAGTATCCCCTGTTTCAGAAATGCCAGCACCTGTGCTGGGTTCAGCAGTACGCTAGTTTAAATAAGAGAGCAAATAGTTCGTATCTGTTCATACCGATCCCACTTAAAGCGAAACAACTGATAACTGTTTACGGTGGAAATGCTAGACTGACAGTGAAGGTTGGGAAACTGTAATTATGACTAATCGCCTTGCGGAAACGATAAGCCTTTATCTTCGCAAACACGCTGAAAACCCGGTTGATTCGTGGCCTTGGTGTTATGAAGCATTGGAAACTGCAAGGGTGCAAAATAAACCCATTTTTCTCTCTATTGGCTACTCTAGTTGTCACTGGTGTACGGTGATGGAAGGGGAGGCGTTTTCTGATTTTGAAATTGCTCAATAAATATATCAATGCTAATTTTCTCCCTATCAAAGTAGACCGGGAAGAAAAACCTGATCTTGACAGCATCTATATGCAGAGTTTGCAAATCATGAGTGGTCAAGGGGGTTGGACTCTCAATGCTTTTCTGTCTCCAGATGATTTGGTGCCGTTTTACGCTGGGACTTATTTTCCTGTTGATCCCTGCTATGGTCGTCCGGGATTTTTGCAGGTGTTACAAGCTTTACATCGTTACTATGATATGGAAAAAGAGGAGTTACGCCAACGGAAAGCAGTAATTGTTGAGGCTTTGCTGACATCTGCGGTATTACAAAACGGTGCTAGTCAGGAAGTTGAAGACCATCAATTATTGCAAAAAGGTTGGGAAACCTGCACGGGGATCATCAATCCTAAGCAGGTTAGTAATAGTTTTCCCATGATCCCCTATTGTGAGTTCCCTTTGCGGGGAACTCGGTTTCATTATCAATATCGGTATGATGGACAACAGGTTTGTACTCAACGAGGACTGGATTTAGCTTTGGGTGGGATTTATGACCATGTGGCTGGTGGTTTTGATCGCTACACTGTTGACCCCACTTGGACTATCCCCCATTTTGAAAAGATGCTTTACGATAATGGTCAGATTGTTGAATATCTGGCCAATTTGTGCAGTGCCGGAATTCAGGAACCGTCTTTTGAAAGGGCGGTGGCTGGAACTGTAAAATGGTTACAACTGGAAATGACTGCACCAACTGGTTATTTTTATGCTGCTCAAGATGCGGATAGCTTCATTCATTCCACAGATACGTAACCGCAAGAAGGTGCTTTTTATGTATGGAGTTACAGGGAATTACAAGAACTGTTAACAACTGAAGAGTTAAGGGAATTACAACAGCAGTTTACTGTCACTCCTAATGGGAATTTTGAAGGTAACAATGTTTTACAAAGACTGCTTCCTGGTGAACTGAGTCAAACCATAGAAATTGCTTTGAGTAAGTTGTTTGTTACGCGTTACGGTGTTGCACCTGATTCACTGTAAACTTTCCCCCCACCGCGAGATAATCAGGAGGCGAAAACTACTAACTGGCCTGGTCACATTCTGCCTGTGACTGATACTAAGATGATTGTAGGCTGGAATAGCTTGATGATTTCTGGTTTGGCTAGGGCGGCTGAGGTTTTCCAACAACCAATTTATCTGGAATTACCAGTACAAGCGGCTAAGTTTATTTGGGATCATCAATTTGTGGATGGACGTTTTCACCGACTTAATTATGAAGGTGAAGCGACGGTTTTGGCTCAATCTGAAGATTATGCTTTTTTTATTAAGGGATTGCTGGATTTATACCAAGCCGCTGTTGATAATTCTGATTGCTTGGAAAAGGCTGTTGCTCTGCAAGATGAATTTAAGGAATTTCTGTGGAGTGTTGAATTAGGTGGTTACTTTTACACATCCACCGATAATAGTCAAGATTTAATTGTGCGGGAGCGTAGTTATCTAGATAATGCTACACCATAATGCTACACCTTCAGCCAATGGGATTGCGATCGCTAATTTAGTGCGTCTGTCTTTGCTAACTGATAATCTACATTATCTTGATTTAGCTGAAGCTGGATTAAAAGCCTTTAAAAGTGTAATGAGTGAATATCCCCAAGCTTGTCTTAATTTATTTACTGCCTTAGATTGGTATCAGAATTCTACTTTAACTCGTAGTACCACTGGAGAAATAAAGTCATTGATACGTAAATATCTCCCAACAACAGTTTTTGCAGCCGTATCAGATTTAGCATAAGGAACTGTGGGTTTAGTTTGTCAAGGATTAAAATGTCTTTGCGCACCAGGAAGTTTGGAACACTTGTTAGAACAAGTGCACCGTAACCAAAATAGAGGTAAATATACTGCCAAGGGGTGAAACTTGGACTTATGTCATACTGATAGCGCAGCGTGGTGGAAGCTATGGGTAACGTAGTGCAGCATATACCTTAGAGATACTGGGTAAACGCAGAGCGTGCTGTAGGCTCTAGTATCTCGGAGATTCTTCACTATATCTTTCATAGACGCTCCGCGAACGTTGAGAATGACACTTTTAAACTGTTTTTAGTATAGCAGGTGACAGGTAATATGGGATCTTTTGACAGGGGAAACGCACCTTATTTCCTAATAAAAACTAATGAAGATTTTAAAATCATCTATATATATAAGTGCAAAGCTTAAGGGATATATAAACAAAATCAATCACTTTTTTATTAAGCCATGGATTAGCTTATCTCCCATTGAATAACTCTTAGCTAAGGATAAATGAGCTAACTATTCATCCATAAATAAGTAAACTTATCTGTAAAAATAAGT
>ERZ1034375.80-NODE-80-length-29434-cov-90.384304_pt1 | contig 29434 bp, 35 predicted proteins | sample MGYA00520585_ERZ1034375 | MGnify/ENA primary metagenome ERZ1034375 (study PRJEB33736, sample SAMEA104288463) | Azolla filiculoides | biome: Urban; feature: water surface; material: ditch water | place: Netherlands | collected 2014 ... | reverse complement strand
TCAATATCTCTCTGTCTAGTTTTGGTGGCAGCCTCTTTTCCATAACTGCTATATTCTGCCTCACCTATCACACTTGTGAATATCCCACCACCTGAATCCTTACCTATTTTTCAACCTAAGTAGGTAGACACAAATAAACATAACTATAGAACAAAATGTAAATTACTTGAAACCCTTGGGATTGCTTGACTCCGCTTTGCTGCATTTACCATGACATAGTTATAAATTTTTCCGCCCACCTACTTAGTACAACATGGCGTAAATAAACCAACCATTCCAAATCTCTGAAACGCTCAGACCATATTCATTTTGAATTTTGTTGGCGCAGCTCTTCTGAAAGAAGCATTTTGAATTCATTGCGGTACTAGTTATAGTATAGCTTTAGGAACTAATACATTAAATTCCTAATCTATCTTTTGATAGTAGACTTATCCCAAACTCCTATTTCTTGAAAAACTATCATATTAAGGGATTCTTGGATAGATACCTATAGGAAGATGACTATAAAAAAGAGGAGAATTAAATTAATTCTGGTGTGTCGAATAACTGCTTCCTATGGAGGTTTAGCACAGTGCTAAACCTTTTTTATTATCTATAAAATTACATAGACATATTAGTTGGAAAATTTTGTATTCTTCCTATAGGCTGATTAATCTCTCTAACAAATTAGCTAATGTATGGTACTATATTATACTTCCAGTTAAGGCTTGGTATTGCACCAAGTCTTTATTTTCAGTCTGTTTAATTTCAGATACTCCTAGTACCGCCCCGAATTAAAAATGCTTCTTTCAGAAGAGTTGCACCAACAAAATTCAAAATAAATACGGTATAATCTTTCTAGCGATTTAGATATTAGTTAGGGTAATCAATAACAGATTCACTCATCTTTGTATACATCCTACAGGTAGATGAATTGAAATCTAAGCAAGTCTAAATTAGTTAGATATGGTAAACACTTGGTATATGTCTGGGTTTGGCTAACAACCAAGCCTTTTTTATTACTAATATCAAACTAAACTTACTGGGAAAGTAAATTAATCACCTCCAATATTTACCAGTATCATCAAATTAATCTCAGATTTTCATGTAAAAAATACTTGGAACATAAATGCATAAAATTATTATGCTGTAGATAGTGGAAATATCTCCTTATTAAGAGTAATATTCTATTTATTAATACCTGAAAATATTTCTTACCCTGGACTTATTTCAGGGTATTTTCTCATTTCCTAATTCAGTAGTAGAAATGCTTGTTAGAAGTTTACCGAGTATATTAATGATCAACTTGTTGAACTATGTCTTCATAAAAATGTGAATCATTAGCAGCTTTTAAAAAATTTGTACACATCTTATAGGAAGATGAACATTAATTAAATAGGGATTAAATTAACTATATATGGTAAACACCTGGTATATACCAAGGCTTGGATCTAGTCCAAGCCTTTTTTATGCCTAAGATATTTACTGAATTAGATTTATACGAAAATGTTGGACCTAATTGACTTGATTGAAAGTTTTAACCAAGTAAGGCTGTATCAGTTGTTAGGACATTTGGATACATCCTTTAGGAAGATGATCTGTAAGCAGACTAGAACTAAATTAATTTAGTACGTTGTTAAGCACAGCAATTATAGAGGTTTGGCAGTAAACCAAACCTTTTTTTAAAATGTATTTTACTGGTCTATAATGCTACAATTATGAAGATAAAGACAAAGCAGATTTTGTCTGCTGATATAGACCCGAAATCTCAGCGATGAATAATCACAACCAAGACTACAACCCCAATGGTATAGCTGAAATCAATGGTAATATCCTGGGTTTACCTGATGATTATAACTCAGCAAACTTGATTATTTTTGCTGTACCTTGGGAAGTTACCGTTTCCTACGGTGCAGGAACAGCAAACGGACCACAACGAATTTTAGATGCTTCCTATCAAATAGATTTATTTGATTTTGATCATCCTGACGGTTGGAAACAGGGGATTTTTCTCGAAGAAATTCCCAAAGATATTTTGGAGAAAAATAATTACTATCGTCAAGAAGCAGCCAAAGTTATGCAACGACAAGCCGAAGGTAAAGCACTAACAGAAACACCAGATTTAACTCCTGTACTCACAGCAATTAATCAAGCTGGTGAACAGATAAATCAATGGCTGTTTACCCAGTGTCAAGCCGCGATGAATCAGGGTAAAAAAGTGGCTGTAATTGGAGGTGATCACAGTTTACCTTTGGGTTATTTTCAAGCATTAGCTACCAAATATGAAAACTATGGCATTCTCCACATAGATGCACACGCTGATTTACGAGATGCTTATGAGGGATTTGAATTTTCTCATGCATCTATCATGTTCAATGCCATAAAGATTCCACAAATTTCTAACTTAGTACAAGTGGCTATCAGAGATATTTGTCAAGATGAAGTAGATATAATTCAGGAATCTAATGGTCGGATTACTGCTTATTATGATCAAGCCATTAAACAGAAATTATATTCCGGCATGAATTGGATTGATATATGTCAAGAAATTATCAATAATTTACCTGAAAATGTTTATATCAGCTTTGATGTGGATGGATTAGATCCTAAACTCTGCCCAAATACTGGTACTCCAGTTCCTGGTGGATTAGAATTAGAGCAAACTTATTGTTTGTTTAGAGAATTAGTTAATAGCGGTAGGAAAATTATCGGTTTTGATATTTGTGAAGTTGGGGATGCTGAATGGGATGGTAATGTAGGAGCAAGAATAGTTTATAAGTTAGCTAATTTATTAGATTTATCCCATCAACAATAGTCAAAAATAATATTTTATCAATGGGAAGTATCAGTTACAAACAAGAAGTTGACAGATAGAAAGTCATAAACTAAAAATTAGATTCTGCGTAAGATTTCAGGAGTCAGGAGTCAGAATGTTTGAGAAACTGGTTAATTAGGGCTTGCTCAATAAACTTCAAACCTGGATAAATCAATAGTTCAAGGGTTATTCAAGGTGGATAAGATGCAGGAGATAAGCTGTGATACCATGAAAACTCAAACACTTTTTCAGATTCTAGATGATTCTAAATCCTCCTCCTCTTCCTCCTAACTCCTGACTCCTAATCGTCACTAACAACTTTTTCCGCAAGCCCTAATTATAAAATAGGTATTTTTGGCGTTAGCCTGAAAAAGCTGAATGCTTACGATTATGCATTTCTAATTTTGAATTTTTGGATTGGTATCACCTATGCAGTTTGTTCTGGTTCGTTGCCCACTTTCTGCCCAATTTTGGGTTCAATACCAGCCAAAATACGCTCAATATTACTATGATGGCGAATTATAATATATAAACCACCAGCAATACTGAACAGAATATATGCTAAGGATTGGTGGAAAACTACCATGAAAATAGAAACAGCAACAGCACCTGAAATAGAACTTAAAGAGACAATTCTGGATATGGCAAATACCACAGCAAATATTCCCAATGTTGCTAAACCGACTTGCCAACTTATGGCTAACAAAACACCCAAACTAGTAGCAACGGACTTACCACCAGTAAAACCTAAAAAAATAGATTTGCTGTGTCCCAACATGGCAGCTAACCCAACTAAAGTAACTAACCAAGGTTGCCATAATCGCACATCTACTGTTGTGGGAATCAGATTTTGCCCCCAGTCACAGTTGAACAAGAAGTAAACAAAAGTTATTGCTAAAACTCCCTTCAAGCAATCAATCAATAATACAAAAGCCCCAGGAACTTTCCCCAAAGTTCTGAGTACATTTGTTGCACCAGTAGAACCAGAACCAATTTCCCGAATATCAATACCCTTTAACACCTTTCCAGCAATATACCCAGTGGCAAAAGATCCCAATAGGTAAGCTAATAAAACAACAGCCCCACACAAAGTTAACCAAATAGCCATAACAATTCAAAATTCAAAATTTAAAAACTTAACCCAATGCCTAATGCCCTATGATTAATTAAAATTCATCATCAAAACCCCTGTCTCGCATCATTTTGGGATCTGGGGTAAAAGCTAACCAAAGGGGAAATTGTAGTAATCCTAAACTAATTTGCTCTTCCGAATCATCAATAATAATTAAAGGCATTTGATTGGCTTTAACTAATCTGTCTGCTTTTTGTCCTAAAGCTGTTGCTGATTCAAATAAAACTACCCCTCTGTCTGGTCCAAAGTCTGGGCGGTCAATTCCCAGACAATCTTGTAAACCGCGTCGCCATTCACCCAAACGTTCTGGGCTATTAGCTAAAATTAGGGTCCGCACGCGATCACCATACAGTTTATTTAAGATCGAAATCGCCGCCGAAGCAATTAAAATATTCTGTAACCTGCTACCCATCGTCCGTAAAGCACCCCGTCCCCCCAAGGTAAAAAACCAATTAGAGACTCTTTCTGCATGAACAGGTTCAAAGGTACGGCGTAATTGCCATGCAGGTCCATAATAATCAGGCTGGTTGCGATATTGATCAATTAAACGGCGAATTTGTTTTGTCGTATCTTGAAACTGTTGTTGGGCTAATTGCAGGGTCGCAGACTGTTGTTCAACAGGTTTAGCTTCTTTGACTGCTGGTTTCTCTCTTTCCTTGACAGTCACTGGTACAAGTTGCAATTGCTCTGCTGCTGCAGCCAAATCTTGTAAGCTACCTGTCAGATAGTCTTTAAAACCCTGTACCCGAATTGCCAAATCTTGAGATGTTCCCGCAAAAGTAGTTCGCATTTCATTTCGAATGCGTTCTTGTCTTCGTTCGAGTTGTTCTACAGAAATTTGCAGGGTTTGCTTCCGTTGTTCTAAAAGTGCTAGGGACTCTTGCAGCATTTTCGAGAGTGCAGTTTGCGTTTCACTCACTTGTCCCTGGAGAGTTTTGTAGGTAATTTGTAGCTGGGATATTTCTGTTTTCAAATCTGCTTCAGTTACTTGCAACTCAGTCACTCGTTGCGCTGCCTGTGCATATAGTGAATTAAGTTCTAATTCTGACTCCAACACCCCAGTTTTTACTTCACTAGACTCTTGTGCTGATACTATTTCCTGTTCTTGCGGTTCTGTAACGGTGATAGCTGACTCAATAACAGTATCTTCTAGTAGTTCATCTAATAGCGTTGGTGCTTCTGTTTTTGGTTCTGAATCAGTAGATAGACCTGTAGAACATTGTTCTGGTGTTTCTTCCCACCATTCATCAATTGGTTTTGGAGTTTGAGATTCCTCTGGGTTCATAAAAAATACTGTTATTCCTAATAGTGCTAATAGATCGAAGGTAGGGATAGGGGAGTTAGGGATAGGGGAGTAAGGCTGTAGGCTGTAGCCTTTAGCCTGTAGGGGGAGAATCAATATTTATCTTTCTTCTGCCTTTTTCCGCTGAATACTGACTAAATACGTGGACAACGCTCTTCCAAGCAAGATTTTAAGGTGTTAGGGTCAAATAAAATTGGTAAAAAGTGAATGCTGTTGATTTCTTTAAAATAAAACAGGATGGGAACTCTATTCCAGAAAATTCGCCAGTTTTGCCATTCTCGGTAAGGAAAAAGCCGAATTAGTTTTTCGCCCCGATAAAGTTCAAAGTCAGTAGCTGTAAATTGGAATCGCAGTGTTACAGCTTGCAACATCAAAAATAATCCCAGCAGTGCGAAAACTCCTCCTACCCAGGGTTGTACTAATATCAGTGGAATTGAACCAAGCACTAAGACGAGAGGGATATTGTAAGTAGGCTTGAGTTCCACTGTTGAAGTGGTGTTAGGGGTAAATGAACTCTTCATATTGTGTTTGGTAAAAAAAGTATTGGGCATGGGGCATGGGGCATGGGGCAGAGTATATTAATCTTAAATTTTAAATTTTCTCTCCCCTACACCCTTTTTCCTTCACAGCGCTGGAGTCAATCCACCACCGGTTTCCTGAAACATTAACCAAGAAAGGAAAAAGTTGCTGATAAAGATTATTAGCAAGGCTGTAACAACAGCCGTTGTCGTTGATTGACCTACACCTTTTGCTCCTCCTGTGGTTGTTAAACCCCAACTACAGCCAATGATGGCGATTAAAACGCCAAAGCAGCCTGCTTTGATCATGGCGCTACAAATATCCCAGATGTCGAGAAAGTTACGGGCTGAGTCTAAAAAGACTGTGTCTGATAGGTTGTAAATGTGGGTAGCAATTATCAATCCCCCAAACATCCCGGCCAGTAAAGACAGAAGAGTTAATATAGGCAGCATCAATAAACAAGCGATGATGCGGGGAATAACTAGGTAATCAATTGGATCAGTTTTTAAAATTAATAGAGCATCTATTTGCTCTGTAACTCGCATTGTGCCAATTTCTGCGGCAAAGGCAGACCCGACCCGTCCTGCTAAAATTACTGCTGTCAACACAGGTGTGAGTTCTCTGGTCAATGCTACTGCAAGTACCCCCCCCACCAGGTTTCCTGCACCAAAGTTGATAAACTCCCGCGCTACCTGAATGGTAAATACTGCTCCGACAAAAACGGCTGTCAATAAGGCTATAAACAGGGAGTCTGGCCCTACTGCGGCTAATTGTTCTAAGGTGTTACGTCGATGGATTTTACCTTTCATTAGATGAACTATTACTTGTCCACCTAAAAGAATCGCTGCCAGCAATCGCTGACTCCACGTACCTAAACTGGATTTAGATATAGTCTGGCTCAATGTTCTCTAGTGAACTCGGTAACTGCTTTAAGAATAGCGAAAGTCATTGGTCATTTGTCATATATCATCATCAACTTTCTTCATTCTCTGATTACTATGGCTTTTTGAGTAAAGGTTAACTTAACTTAAAGAATCTCTCGGAAAATTAAGCTCGCTTTTCAGCTCAGCAAATCCCATTTCAATTCATACTTTCTAAGTATAACCCTAATTTATCAAGGGTTTCGCGGTTTAGAAGTGGTTGAAATTAACCCATCATTTGTGGGAACTATTAACCGTTGCTTTTAATGAAAACTTAAGATTTTTGACAGATTCACCGTTCATGAGCGATCACCAGTATTGTAGAGATGGACGTGTAAATGTTCTGTCATTGTCTACGTTACTTCCGGAGCTTGCCTGCTAATGAGCATATTTACTAATTTTCTCCGATCACTCCTACTTACTACTATTTTCAGTTTTATTGCCCCTATCTTCTTCGTGGGCAGTACGCTGGTATTTTTGTGCCTTTCCGTTTACGTTCCAGTCTTACAAGGCTTAACTGAGGATATTCCTACTCAGATTTTCCATTTCCTCGCAACCTTTGGTACTGGGAGTCCCATGAATGGTTTATTTGTGATTAGTTTGACTTCTGGTTTTGTAGGCGGTTTATTTGATATTTATGCTTACTACCGATATCAAATTCTCCGCATTGATTCCTAATTACACATTTGCCCTAGCTATTCTTAGGTGCCGGATCAATTAACCTAACTCAAAATAAACTGTGTTGCTGTTTCTAACTCAGATTCAGAGTTGCTATGGCTAAAATTTTATCCACCTAAAAGAAAATCACTCATTAGTTACTAGCTACTAAAGACTACACTCTCTAATGAAATTTATTATTTACTAGCACCAGATTTCTGTATTGAGGTGATTAAATTTTGCTTGCCTGCAATTATTTTAATCCTAGTCTGGGGGAATATGAGAATTTACGTTCATGAAGAAGGATAGCAAATCAAACTATATACAAAATCTAAAATTTTCCTTAAGATTCTAAAGAATTTCATGGTTAAGCACTTTTCTTAACAGATTGAACGAGGTCATCTGACCGTTAGGCATTTTATATTAAATTTATTAATAAGTGATTAGATTACTCATGGTTTGGCCCTTTAAACCCAAGTTTCGTAAACAAATTGCGCGGATTGAAATTACTGGTGTGATCGCAGGCGCTACCCGCACGCGAGTGTTAGAAGCCCTAAAAACTGTAGAAGAAAAGAAATTTCCTGGTTTACTGCTACGCATTGATAGTCCTGGTGGTACAGTGGGAGACTCTCAAGAAATCTACAGCGCCCTGAAGCGATTAGGTAAAAAAACTAAAATCGTTGCTAGTTTTGGCAATATATCGGCTTCTGGGGGTGTTTATATCGGTATGGGAGCAGAACACATTATGTCCAACCCAGGCACAATCACAGGCAGCATAGGCGTGATTTTACGTGGGAATAACTTAGAACGCCTACTGGAAAAAGTCGGTGTTTCCTTTAAAGTGATTAAGTCTGGGCCTTACAAAGATATTTTGTCTTTTGACAGAGAACTAACAGAAGCAGAAGAGAATATCCTGCAACAATTAATTGATGTCAGCTATCAGCAGTTTGTACAAACTATCGCTGAAGCACGTTACTTAGCTGTAGAAACTGTGAAAGGCTTTGCTGACGGACGGATTTTCACTGGAGAACAAGCGGTAGAATTGGGAGTTGTAGACCGTCTGGGAACAGAAGAAGATGCACGTCGCTGGACAGCGGAATTAGTCGGACTTGATCCAGAAAAAACTCCTTGTTATACGCTAGAAGAACGTAAACCATTGTTGAGTCGAGTTCTACCTGGTAGTCGTCAGACAAAATCAGGAATCAGGGCTGGAATTGATTGGCTTGAATTCGAAGTCTCTACAAGTGGTTTACCCTTGTGGTTATATAGACCCTAGAGAGTGAGTAGTCAGTGGTCAATGGTCAGTGATAAAAACCAAAAGTTGACAACTGACTGATCAGATGACTAATGACTAATTACTAATTAAGGAGGATTTTGCAAGTGGAATGGCAAATGCGGGCGATTCGTGGTGCAACAACTGTTGCAGAAAATAGTGTAGAAGCAGTTCGAGAAGCAGTAACAGAATTACTGGATGAACTGGAAAAGAGAAATAACATTCAACCCGAAGACATGATTAGCGTGACTTTTTCCGTCACACAGGACATAGACGCTATTTTTCCCGCCGCGATCGCTCGCAGTCGTCCTTTATGGGACAGTGTAGCTATGTTGGATGTCCAGCAAATGCATGTTGAAGGTAGTCTACAGCGTTGCGTCCGCTTTTTAATTCACGCCAATTTACCAACTTCAGCACCCATTCACCACATTTATTTACGTCAAGCAGCTAAACTGCGTCCAGATTGGAGTTTACCCCAAACGTTACAAACTTCACAGCCAGTAATTAAAACTAAAGTTTAAAATCAGCAGGTCAATTACATAAGTAAAACTTAGCGCCAAATGACTTATTACAGTGGTGACGCAGTTACTCAACCTGCTGGTATTGGTGGAAGTCTTTTCACTCATAGAGGTACTGGTGTATGTGTAAAATTAGAGAATTTTTTAAATATTCTCTCCAAGAGTAAAGAGCCACTTGTTATTGTCACCAGTGAAGGTTATTTTACGAAAATATATAAGTACGTGACGGCCTATAAGGGTTTTGTGTTTTTCACAGAATCCTTAGATAAATTGGAATTTGGTAGCAATATTGAGGTGATTTACGGGCAGAGTTTAGGAACACATTTTTGATAAAAAATATCAGATGGCCGATAAGTCTCAACTCCTTATTCGTTATGAGTTGTCTTGCGGACATCATGTAGTTAAAAAAATAATTAAAGCTTCTGCTTCTTTATCCGGCGGTAGTTTTATCATATATGTCACTCACTTTTCTGAGGACAAAGAAATCGTAACGGGTTAAGCCATAGACAAATACAATCTTGTATTGAAGGTTAGTAAGTCTTATGCGGGGATGAAGATCGAATCCTGATTACGGACGGATGAAGTAAAAGTAAATAGTTCTCGAACACGTTTTATAGAAGATAAAAATGTTGTTTATTTAGGAGCACATGCCTATCCTGGTAATAACTCTAGTGCAAGTTCCCGAATGTCTGTACTAGCCTGCCTGTTTAGCTCATGAATTATCACATATGCAACGTTTCGACAGGGGCTATCGGCGACCCATGGATATGCCTGATATACTTACTGGATATGCCTGATATACTTATAGATGAAGCTGAAACAACCTTAAATGCTTCCTTTCAAACTGTACTTAACCCCAAAGATAGAGAAGACTTAATAGAAGATGCAAGAGATAGACTAACTGAGTGGTTGGCGAATAAATTGAAGTCAGGAGAATAACTATGATTACAAGAGTAGAACCCAGCGGTGTATACTAAAAGATATTTGTCAAATTCAAACAGAAAAATGTATTGCAAAAGATTCACCGACGGCTATCACTGCTGTTTGGTATTCCCCAGTACGTAAAGAAGTTAATGTCTGCCGCTCTTGCCTTGATGAAATGATACGCAGGCGAGAATGGGAAATTAAAGGTGCTAGATTAAGGCATCGCGCCGATTATAGCCATTTTTAATGCTGAAGGTAAAATTAAGCTAATAGCAGAGGTTAAGAAGATATTTTTACTGAGAAAATCTGCTCAACTACGTGCCACAGAAATCATAGGTAATTTGCTAGTACATTCAGCTATACCAAATACTCCCTTTTTCTTCGTTGCTTTTCCTGATAACTTTTATTTGTGGAAGGAAGAAAAACTTGGTAGTTTTGATAAATCGGCAGATTATGATCTCGATGCCAATGAAATTATTAAGAACTATGCAGAAAAAGTTCATATTTCTCCACAGGAAATGTCTCCTCAAGAGTTTGATATTTTAGTTGCTGATTGGCTAAAAGATTTAGTTAAGGCTAAGAGTTCTAAAGATAGTTTGAAATGGGCGACAAAATCGTGACTTTATCATCCTATTAAAGATGGTTCAGTTGCTATTGAGGTTACATTACCAGAACTATTACATTCTTTGGTTATTTAGCTTGGATAGGTACAAGCGATATTAATAGGCTTATTTGATGTGATTTGAGTGATTCTAGATAAGGATGCATTACATTATGTACTCGATAAATTTTGGTATAATACCATATTTCATCCATTGAGCCTCTTTTTTCTCGCCAACATTCGTGTAATTCTTCCAATACAACATCAAGACCAATTTTGTTGCAAAATTTAAAATAATCAGCAAGTGTTTTAGGCAAAGAATATATGCTAACTGGCAAGCCTTATATGATATTTTCTTCAATACCTTCTTCTCAAGAGTTACCAGACATATAAATGATTCTGAGTGGGAGAAGATTATCTTTAGGAGGACGAGATTTTCGAGGTATTGCCAGCCAAACTTCAAAAAGTGTTTGTGCTTCTATTGCTTCTGCATCTGATGTTCCTGTATAGGTTTGTAATATAGTCAATTCTTCTCTTGCTTTTTCATGACTTTTTCAGCAAGCCTTAAATAAACCAATCATTCCAAATCGCTGGAAAGCTTACGCTGTATTAGTTATGACATTTGATTTATACCTTGTGCTACTAGGCATTCAAATTTTGGCCACTAATCATGAAATTCCTTAGCGCCACACCATTAACGGGACGTAAACAAAAATCAAGCCCCAATGTAGCCCAAACTGGCTTGATCAGAAGGAAACACGTCCGGATTCAAGTTCAACCAATCAATAAAGAGAAAAGATATAGCTGTTCTCAACGGTTCTAAAGCTGCAGTAAAAGTATTCAAAGGTTTCTTAGCCCACCTTGGTCTTAATCCTCCAGTCCACTGATGGCAAAGAATAAAAGTGTAGGCACAGAAAACCAAAATAAAATGGCGCAGTAAACTACTTTTATCTCCAACTTGATATTCGTTGAGTCCTAACCATCCCTTGGGTTCCCTGTAAACAACTTCTACCCAATTTCTTTGAGAATATATATCAACTATCCATTGGGGTGTGACAATTGATGAAGAAACGTTGGTAATAAAGTAGTCAATATCAGTGGCTTGAGAGAAAGTAGAAGTGTTGATGATGATAGCAATATTGCCCTTTCCAGTTAAGGCTGATATTTCTACTTCTTTAGTTACTACCCATAATGTTTTGGGTTTATCTAACTCCAGTTGAATTTCTGTAAAAGCCTCTTGGGGTAAACTTTGTGCTAATTCATCTAATCTAAATATTTGTGGACTATCCTCTTGTTCACTGGCAAGGACTTTGGGATTTTTAGCTAATCCTCCTCAATACTTTAAATGCCGATTTTCTATCTTTAATAAGGAAGAGCTATTGTGGCCATATCCAGCATCTATAATTACTATTCCTGGTTGATAACCACGGCTCAAGGTCAGATCTATTAATTTAATTCCTAACTCAGGTTTATTCTAAAATAGAGGGTCTTGTTTCCCTTTGGGTAAAGAATCACCGTGGTGATCTAACTCTATATCTAATGGTAAGCTTTTACTGCCATCATATAGATGTGTTGTTACTACTACTATTCCAGTATCCCTTTTCCCAATTTCTCCAATACATTTTCTTCCTACTCCATCCCTAAAATTCCCACTTTTTCTTTCTATGGCCAGAATCATCAATTATTAAGCTACATCCTCTGGTGATTCTCCTCTGACTACACGTGTTCATCATCTCTAAGCGACGGTCATTAACTTGGGAACTTGACCAAGGTGCTTCATTTAAAACGTGGTGTAATCGGTGGTACGTCATCCCTAGGGCATTCTCTGCCATTTGAAATAGGTTTTTTCTCTCACTTTCACCCAATCATCCCCCTAAATCATGTCTCAACTCTCTTTTCTGCGCTTTATGAGTAAATACATCATCAAACCTTTAACACCATCTTTCAAACCATGGTGCCATTGCTGCAGCAGTGGTTTCTTTCATCAGCTTCTTTTAACGTGAAAGCTACACCTAAATCCCATTATACTCCTTTTTACTCTTAACTTTTGTTTAAGTCCCCTTAACATGAATTGGTGAATAAAATCACTACTCCTTTGGGAAGAATCTTAAAGATAGTTTAATTTATTAGACCTCTTGCAGAATTAATTTTATCTTATACAAGGGGGTTGTCTTCGTTTTGGCCAAAAGTTAGAGTTACACGGTTATATATATTTAATTAAATTAGCGAGCGCAGAGAATACCAAAAATACATAAAATCTATAACTCTCCATTATACCACAGAAAGAATTGTGTACTAGATCTATTCTTTAACTTCTATTAATTTCTAGTTAATCACCAAGTATGAACTTTATTTCAGGCTGTAATTTTCTCAGGAAAATATTCCTTAAATCTTGAGGTAGTATGAGTTTTTCGACCACCATTCTGAACCATTCTGAAGCATTCTGAACCATTCTGAACCATTCTGAACCGTGTAGTGACTACTTCAGTGCTAACAGGGGCTGTTGTGTTTACTCCAATTTTGACAGTAATTGCTCAAGGAGAAACTCTCAACCGTGCAGGAGCAACTTTTCCGGCTCCACTTTACGAACTTTATGCAAGTGAAGTTAAGCAGAAATATCCTGACTTAAAAGTTAATTACTAAGCAATTGGTAGTGGTGCTAGTATTCGTCAAACTATTGCTGGAACTGCTGGAACTGTGGATTTTGGTGCTAGTGATGCAAATTAAATTAGTATATCTTTACTTGATCCAGCTTATACAATTCCTGCTGTTTTAGCTAATGAATCTGCTGAAGGTGAACCTGCATTACATATTGGTGCATTAAGCTATTTAGGTTTAGTTTTGTTTGCATTAACTTTAGCTGTGAAGATTGGTGCTATCTTATTAGTGCAATGGGTTGGAAAGGAAAATAAATAAGCATCTTTCATCTATCATCCAAATCAATAATCTGGACACAAGTGACTGTTGATAAATTAATACTGAAAAAATACATAAGGCACAAAGATAGTTTTTTATTGTCCACTAAAAATCTCATTAAAAGTATCTAATTGATATGAATAAATTATAAATTCCTAAACTCTGAAATAGATGAATCCCTATCTCAATAATTAATCGATCCTCTACCAAATGGCAGACGATTATTTACCTACTGAATTTCATTTCCTTTGGATTGAGTTTATTAGTATTTGTTCCCTTATCATCAATTTTGTGCGCAATTATGTCGCGGAGAATGTCTGGATTTAAACCAGAAATGTTATACAGTCCCTTGATTGAAAATGGCTTTCCTAATGCCATTATTGAAACTATTCTCATGGTAGGTAGGTATTGGGGCATTTTTGAGCATTCCTGTAGGTATCATGACCGGAATTTTTCTAGCAGAATTTAGTAGAACTAATAAAATTACTAATTTCGTGCGTTTTTTCAATTCTACTCTCACAGGTATACCTGCCATAGCTGTTGGTATGTTTGCCTATGGGGTAATTCTTCTCTAAAGAATTTACTGCCTTAGCTGGTGGCTATTCTTTATCTGTAATTATGTTGCCAGTAATTGTATTAACAACACAGGAAGCATTAAAACTGATACCTATCTAACAAAGTCTGGCTTCAGCCGCTTTGGGTGAAACTCGATTTCAAACTACATTTAGGATTGTTGTCACGGCAGCAATTCTAGGCATTACTACAGGTATTTCTCTAGTGATCGCACGTGCAGCACGTGAAACAGTAGCACTACATTTTCACAGCTTTATTTAGTCAAAACTGGTCAGATGGTTTAATGAATCCCACAGCTTTATTACCTGTATTAATTTTTAATCTCTACAACAGTGCAGATCCAGAAATTAATAAGTTAGTTTGCACTACCTCTATAATATTATTGAGTTCAGTTGTATTTTTCAGTCTTATCTCTCGGTTATTAAGTCGTAAGAGCAGGAGGAATTAATATTTTTGTAAAATACCTATCCGGAAAATTAACTTGGTGTCGAAAAAATGGTAGAAGGGAATTTTGAGGGTGTACCAAAAGGAAAAATCTACTAAATTAACTATATTCAAGAATATCCACATCGTACAAAATAAATACTGGGAATAACTAACCATCAGTTTCAAGACTTGTTAGCCCAAGGTGAAATGCAGCATGAAAAACTTCAAGGTGACATAGAAAGTAAAAAGATAGGTATACATCAGCAAGGAGGAGGACAGAAACCGAAACTAGTGATAGAAGAAGAGGTATGTCTATGCTTGTTCTATTGGAGGAAAATGCCAACATTTGAGGTTTTAGGTTTGCATTTCAGTATATCCAAAACGGAAGCAAAGGATACATTTGATTACTGGCTAGAAATATTATGAAATGTTTTCCCTCCTAGTCTCCTTGAACAGGTAGAAAAACATGATAGCGATTATGCTGTGGCGACTCAGAACAAAAGGCAGGAAACAAAGAGTTTTCCACCAAGGGTATTTTTATTCAACACGTCATTAGACTTGTAAGAATATTCCGGTTACCTCAACAAAGATTTTCCCTGAATTCCTGAATTTACTAAGAACTGAATTCCTGAATTTACTCACAAGTAATTCTCACTATTTGTGGTTTAGTCACATTAGGAACTGGCTCATTAGTTTTGCCAATTTCACAAATGTTATGGATATGAGGTCAGTTATGAATTTGTCATCAACATCTTAATGGATAGTTCCTATCCGTAACTATTCCAAACCCTGATTATTTCCTTAGCTCTTTCCTAATCTTAACACTATAGAAAAACAGACACAGACTCCTTTGTAAATTTTTGGACCTCTCTATTGATAGCACCGAACTGCAACATCCCTTGGGTGGTGGAGTTTCACCAAGAGTATTGCCAATGATAGCTGTGTTACTACGTTCTGGGGAAATTTACACAGAAGGATTAGAGGTAATGCGGCAAATATTTTTAGCCAGGGCTTTTCCTGACATTTTACCTAGCGAGCACTTAAACTTGATTACAGGACTATTTGATCACCAAGAAAGGTTAGGCCGCTTATGTTTAATCAGTGGTGGCGAAGTTCGTGATTTATTACGATTACTGTTTGACTGTTTGCGAGAACAAAATCCTCCCTTTGAGCGAGAATATTTAGAACTGGTAATTGAAAGACAAAGAGACTATCGCGCTAATGCTATTGACCCCCACGAATGGGAATTAGTCTTTCCAGTAATGCGGGAACAAAGAGTAAAAGGAGATATTGAATAGTATACATTATGACGCAGTTTGTTTATTTTTGAACATCCCGATCGCCAGGGAGCTTGGTTTAGTATCAACCCGGTCTTAGCAGAAACCCAAAACTCTAAATCATGGTTGAAAGAAATACACCAATAGATATTGATATTGCTAATGAGAGTGGCTTACGCAGTTTAGCTAGGGCAATCTCTCTTTACTCATGGGGAATCTTCTGTTGTTTTGGTGTATTGTAATTATGGAAGTCTACGGGATTCAATCCTGCAAAAATTCATGGAAATGCTAGGGGAGTCTCACAAAATTCAAAAAGTATTATTGAAACCCAATTATAATAGTCTTGATACAAGTATTCGTATTCATGTGGAACAACAAATTCAGCAACCTACAGCATTAATAATTGTGGGTTTAGAATCAGTAAAAAGACTCGATAAACTGCAAATCTTTATTAATCAAATCCGTGACGAATTTCGCAAACCTCACCCATTTCTAATGGAAATCTGGGTGAATGAGGAAGTTTTGTAAAAAGTAGTATAATTAGCACCAGATTTTGCTATTTGGGCAGCAACACCGATAAAATTTGCAATGAATACTAGTCCATTGTTAAATATTGTCTGATAGGGAACAGACTATTTATTTGTACTAGCTTTACACAATGAAAATCCTCAAAATCACCAAATTAAAAGTAAGGATTCAGGTCTAAGGAAGAGGGATTAAAGAAGGTGTATGGAAAGCAGAGTGAACCATGGCTTTCATAGGTTGGTCAAAAAACTCAATTAGAGAAAGTGCTTGACGGCGACAAGTTTGTATAACCGTCAATAAATTGGCAGGATGTTGGAATAGCTCCAGAGAAAGAGAACCACCACAGACTTTTCATTGTGTCAGTGCTAAACCTAACCTTGGTTCACCTAAATTATGATCAAGGTCTATTGCCTAAGGAAGGTAAAAGTTTACCAGGTTCCCCTGGGGCTTGATCAATGAATGAATGGAAGATTCAACTTTTGGTTGAAACTAGGATGGCCAAGTCAAGAATTCATGAAGGTTTTGGGTTTGTTGGAATAAAGGGTAGTTTTTAAAACCTTCATCTATGAGGTCCATGAATTTTGTGCCAATTTTTTGGTGATTGAAGCCAGGAATCTTGATTAGTGTCTTGAAGTGACGGGGTAGGGTAGATGTGCCTGACATTTCTGTTGAGCTGTGACCGCATAACCGTTATAGGCAGTAAAGTCATCAGAACTGAGTACACCAGAGTAACTTGAACCCACAATGGATTCTAATTCGGTAGGACAAGGAGTATCAGACCCATAAAATCAAGGGAAGTCACTATTGGCAAAAATCCATAACCATTGTTTCACCCCTTTGACTACCCAGGGTGTTTCATGCCCAAGGAGATGAGGCTAGGTTTGTTTTATCCACTGTTTGAGGCTATTAATACTTTGAGCCACTGGACCATCTATTAGCTACTAATGTTCCCAGTCCAATTTCTATTTGACCCAGTTCCCACAACAAGAAGTGTTGTTTTCCTCATAGGGTCAATGGCCCTAGTTATTGATCCATCCCAAAAAAGCTTGTTGTGTGATTGCTAACTTTTAGTATTGATAGTAGGGTAGAACTTTGGAATCGTGACGGTATTTTGCGGAAACGATTACCTCGGAATGGTGATAGTTTTATCAGTCTGAGTTTTAATCCTGATGGTAATATTTTAGCTGTTAACAGCGATGATAAGATTAGGCTTTGGAATCAGGATGGAACTTTGCTGATGGTTTTAAAGGGTGAGAAGGATGAGTTGACCAGTATCAGTTTTAGTCCTGATGGTAAAACTTTGGGTGCTGGTAGTGGTAATAGAACGATAATTTTACGCAGCCTGTCTGATATTAAGCTGGATTTTTTAATCAAACAAGGTTGCGAACTACTAAAAGATTATTTAGAGAATTATCCTAAAACAGTGGAAATTGATCGCTCTTTGTGCAGTACTACATTGTAGCTAAAGGTTACTTACTACTTAAGTAATTAGCAACCTCTTCCAATGTTTGAACCAAATTTTCCAAAGTTTATATATTCGACTTGTCTTGATTGGAATCACTCTTATCAGTAGAAACTTGTGGTTGGTTCTGAGTATCATTTCGGTTAATAAGCTGCATAGATTTTGCTCCCTGAGTGATTAACATGATTGAACATTATGGGCTCATCATAAATCATACATAATTTAAAATACTTACATCAGATAAGTTTTTATGTAATTTCTCAGATATGACTAAGTGACTCCACTTTTACTTTACAAAGTAAACTAAGAACAGGAGTCAGGAGGAAGAAGTCAGGAGGAAGAAAGAAGAAGGAATATTTCTTCTTCTCCCCTACACCCCTTTCATAACTGATAACTGATAACTGATTTACTGTATTGGTAATTTCGGTTGTTCTGCTGAGTACTTAGCCACTAAAGCGGAAATTGATGGGTTATACAAACGCATATAGTTCCAGTAGTTACCCAATACTTGCCTGACGTAATTTCTGGTTTCACCAAAGGGGATTTCTTCTAAAAACTCATCTGGGTCTTGTTTGGGTATGGTTTGCAACCATTTGGCAACGTTACCCGGTCCTGCATTGTAACTAGCGAGCGCTAACATAGAATTATTACCATATTGCTGATGAGTATGATCCAAATACCATGTACCCAGCATGATGTTATCGTTGGGATTTTCCAAATCAAGGGTTTTCATATCCACATTGATTTGTGGGGCTATCCAAGCCGCTGTACTGGGCATTACCTGCATTAAACCAGTTGCACCCACTGTAGATTTAATTTTGGGCTGAAACATGGACTCCTGCCGCATCAAAGCTGTAACCAGGAGAGGATTAACTTGACGTGCTGTAGACCACTTGGCAATCTCTTCGAAATAGGGGAAAGGATAACGGGCTTGCCAATAACTAATCTGTTTGCTTAAAGCTGCATATTCTTCGTATTCAGCGGGTGTTTCCCGATCTTCTAATTTAGATATCTTCGTAATACCGGATAGATTTTCACCCTTTGCTAACCGCATCAACCCTTCCGTAAATTGTTCGGCTACAGTCGGTTGGCTTTTGTTCTTAAATTCACTTTCCCACTCTAACCAAGCATCATGATCCTGTCCTAGCAAATATAACTCCTTAAAAGCATCTGAACCCGCTGTCGGTACAGGACGTTGCGGTGGGATAATTTCCGGGTTCATCAACCGCAGGTTATTAAAATCACCTACATCCCAACCTAAAATGCTGGCAGAACGCCATGCATAATAAGATTGGGGAAATTGGCTAAGTACGTATTTGTAAGCATTGTGGGCTTCCTGTTGTTTTCCCAGCATAGTTGCCCATTTACCTACCCAAAAACTTGCTCTGGGTGCCAAAATACTTTTAGGATTTTCTATAGCAATTGGTTGCGCCCATTGCCATGCACCTACATAATCTCTAGATTTGGATCTATTGAGGGCAGTTTTCCAGCGATATTCTGCTGCTTCCTCAGAGTTGCTGTACTTACCTAACAGTAATTTCCAAGCTGTATTAGCTGACTGGTTATCTTTGAGAGTTTCCAATAATTGGGCTTTTTTTACTAGTGCGCTAGGCGCTTGTTTAGGAAACTTATTAATAATTTGGTCAAGATAAGATATGACACCTTTACCTGGAGCGATTTCTGCTAATCTTAATAGGGCTGTTCCTGTCTCTTCGGCGGTGGGAAATTGTTGTACCTGTTGTTTATAAAGAACAACTGCTTGATCTCGCTTTTTATCTAACTGCAATCCCCTGGCCGTGCGGTACAAATTTTTTGCCGTTTTTGGCGCTTTAGCATAAGCCGTAGCCGCCTTGGTAAATTGATTATTTTCCCAATATACTGAACCAATTAATTCCCAATCTGCTGGTGTGAGTTGAGGCTGTTTCACCAACTGATCTAAAATTCCCACAATTCCCGGCTCATCAGCAGCATATTTTGCTAAGGTTAATTGTAACTTAGATTGATTGGGATTATCTTGTAAGCGTTTGCGGATAATTTCCCAGGTGAGGGGATGGGAAGGAAATTTTGCGATCGCCTGATCATGTAATTTTAGTTGCCCAATCAAATATATAGCCTTAACTGCCGCAGCTTCTTGGGGATAATCTTTCAGAACCTTTTGCCGCAGATCCGAAGCCTTACCCTTCTCACCCAGAATATCTTGCGCCTGGGCTTGCTTGAGCAAAATATAAGCTGCTAAAGCAGGATAGTCTTTTTCCAGCCCTTCCAGCAAACTTAGTGCTTTTTCCCCTTGGTCAGTTTCAATGTAATCACTTGCCAAAAGATAACGGGCCCGTTCCCTATCTGGAGAACTCCCTTTCCCAGTAATTTCAATTAGTTTAGTTACTCTTTCCGGTAAAGATTGAGATACTAAAGTAAATACAATTGAGTTGGTCTTATTCGATTTAGATAACTGTTCTGGCTCATTCTGACTCAGATTCAACCATTGACTGAGGGTTTTTCCAGCTTGTGGGGCTGATATCATACCCCCCACTAAAAAGGCACATAGTCCTGCACCAGCAATCAGATAAATTTGCTTGTTTTGTAGTTTCTTCAGCATGGATACTTGCTGTTAGCCTAGTGTCTCGAAGAGAAAGATTCCGATCAATTTCCTGTCACTCTAACACTACTAGCTGAAAATGTTATCATTTTGGAGTTGTAGATTGGGGCTTTTTGGATCAAGACACCACATTTACGGTAGTTATCCGATTTTGGATTTTAAACGTTCACAAGCCTCAGTCAAAGGATATTAAGTAGGTGGGTGTTAACAATTGTTGTTATGACAAGGCAAGAGGTGAACCACAGCAGTCTTGGGGAACCACTGCGGTGGAAAGGTTTCCCGGCATAAAGGAAGTGGCGTGGTTTCCCCCATGTAGGCGCTTCGCCTTCCCCCAGGGTCTGACTGGAGAACCCGAAGGGCAAGAGGCACTCATGCAATAGGGAAGAGGTTTTAGTCGATTTTACTTTTCGTTACATACTACTCTCCGACAAGCCGCTGCGCGTCTAAGGTTCTTTTGTGCCTTCCTACTTAGATTAAATCTGGGGGATTGAGGATTTTGGATGTTCAGAAGCCTCAGTCGAAGGATTTCGGATTGATTCCTTGGCTTGGACACTCCTTTTGCAATTCATTAGTAATGCGCTTAATTTCCATTTCCTTTGGTGATGGGTTGGATAAAAAATAATATCCCAGTTCAACACTTTCAAATGACGAATTAACACCCCTATAGGGTTGACCCCTTGAGTAATTAGCCAAATTGACCAACCAATCAGTTTCAATGTATTGAAAATAGATGTACGAGTTAACCATTCATGAAATGCTACACGCGCTTCATCTAAAAGAGGATGATACTCGGAGATGATTTCTGTATCATGAAAAATTGGTGAATTAATACCATGAATTCCACTGACTTGATAATTTCCCATTTTAATTCTTGGCAAACAAGAAACTTCTAAGTGATATAAATCATGGTAACAAAGCAAATCATCACGTATATTTATCAACCTACCTCCTATTTTTACCCGGTCTTTACTGACACAGCCTAGCGATTTTTTGATTGATAGATCAATCAAAATTTGTGAAGGAGGAATAAAAATGTTCATAGATAGATGAAATTTTATTTCAAATTAAGTAATTAGCAGATATTTTCAGTTGTTAAGCTAGGCATTAGGGGTTTATATTGATACTAATGTGTGCCTTACAAAATATAATTTATTCTATAAATAAATAATGTCAAGTCTATATACAACATCTAAAAAACCGGAATTGTCTGATTATTTGATTTTCATAAAATATTCTTCTGGTAGAATTTGTATAGTAGGTAATTGGAAGCTTTTTAAGGGCAGTTACTGCGGTCAAGTGGCGTGAATTTAGGGGGATGTGAAGATATTTAATACACCACTAGTGACTTTTAAAACATGCTCCTCAATAGGACTGCCGATCCCTTTCTACTAAAAGAATAGGGTTAGATAGCAAGTCACACTCAGGTGTGATAAAGTCCGGAATATCTGCTGAGGATTCATCAAGTATTTGACATCAAGTATTTGACATCTTCAAGAGATAATCGGATTTGCTCCATAGTAACAGTAGATGGTAAATGATGTAATTTCTGTAGTCGAAGTAAATGGATTTCATACTCAGCTAAATTAAAATCAGGTGAATAAGCAGGTGAATGTAAGAAATTTACTTCTATTGTATCGCAAATTTCTCTCGATAGAAGATAGTCATAAAGCAAACCCTTCATTTTTTGTGTATGAGTAGAGTTATTATCTAAAACTATGTCAATCCTGGTGCAATTCTCTTGAAGAGAGTCGTGACAAAAGTGAGCAAAGTAGGCAGCTATATCTTCCGCTTTTGCCTTGGGGTGCAATTGGAAATAAAGTTGTTCACTAACAGCATCTACACCCAACACACCATTCAGCTCATGCTGTTGCTGTTTCTGGTTACTTGAGACTTCAGGTTTTGTATTTTTCTCCGCCCAAGCATAATACAAACTGGGTCTATCATAGACAGCAAACTCATCGTAAAAATCAGTTTGTCTTGTGGTTGTAACTTTTGACATTTTTTATATTCTTGAACCCCACTCTTTTTGGGCGTCAAGATTGGCATTTTCATAATCTCGATGAGCCCTTTGATGAGACGAACCTAGCTCATCCAATATTTGATAGATTCGACTATCTTTAAGTTCTAAGTTCCATCTGGTTGTGATGATCTCTCCAATAATTTCACCTGTCCAAATATAACGGTCAATTGACGACGGAATACTGGATACAGTGATAAGTTTGCCAGACTGTACGCATTGGGTATCAGCAATATTGCATCCGTCATTTCAAATGTTGCATCCTTTGTCCGACATAAAAATTGGTATCCTGCTTGACGGAATTCCCTTAGTTGTGGAAAAACATCCATAGCGGTTGACAGTTTGGAGTGCTTTTTTAAGCTTCGGCTACTGGGGTGCTTGTTCTTACAGGCATCCCTTGATTTTTGTAGTCCCACTACCTAGCGAGCGCTCTCCTTTAGTCTAAACTCCAGTTTTAATCTTTCCGTCTTTGCACTTTTGCGTAAGACTAAATTCATACTCTTAATCAGCAACGCTAATCATGTTAATTACCTCCAAATCTCCACTTAAATTCTTCAAACGCCTCTGAAAAAAGAAGAGTCTGATGGATATATCCCTTCTAGTAAACGGCTTCGATAGTTTTCGGAGATGTCTAAAAGATGAAATTCGTATGCTATACGATACAATTAGTGGAGAAGGGTATAGTTTCTGGGATATAACTGCCACCTGCGTATGATACGGTCATATCTTTTGAAGAAGGGCTAGTTCTGCGTTTATTTTCAATATATTCAAAAGAAAATGAGCATTGGATGCTCTACATGCCCAATGGAAATTTTTTAAGTATAAGTCCTGGTACAAATTGGTCTTACGAATCTGCGAGTTAAATGTATGTAGGGCTTGCTGATCACGTAGCGTGGCGTTAAGCCATATAAACAAAAAACCTAGATAAATCAAGAGACTTGGGGGGATAAAAAGTGAATAAGGTGCAAGAACAAGAGTTAAAATAAGTGAAACCCCTTGCATGGAGGTACATTAATATAAATCAAAATGTATCAAAAGGTGCAAGAACAAGATACTTTGTTTTTGAAGGTAATAAAGACCAAAAATATCTAATAATTTGCTGCTATAGTGCTTTACTACGCAGCATGTGGGACTGACACTAATTTGCTCTACCTCAAGAAACACATTGCATTGGGTCAGAAATAGGGATAAATTCTAAACCAAAAGCCTGAGCTTTTTTTCAAGTTGATGAGTACCTGGTCTCTATACTGCTGCTCATAAGTGTAACGAACTGCAAATATAAACCCTTCGAACCGCAAACAAGGCAATTTTGAAACCACAATAACTGCAAATAAAGAGGGTGTCAAACAATACCTTAGCTAGAAAAAGAGTATGTATTGTCTTTCCATTGAGTTCTATCTAGGGGTTTAATCAATAAATAGTGACTGCGGTTTAAATGAGCGTGCTGAAATTTCTTCAATGATCGGAAACTATAGTAGCACTATACTCAAGGCATTTGATTTTTAAAATCTTTGTAGATGAGGACGACGACTATTTTCTTGTATTGGTAACGGCAGGTTGGCTGCTAATCTTTCTATTCTTACTTCTTTCTGAGTTTGAAGTCCCCACACCAGCATTTTGAGGGTGATTAACTGTCTATTGCTCAGGTATTTTTCTAGGATTTCTTGATAACTGGACTTTAGACTAAAAGAGAGCGCTCGCTAGGTAGTGGGACTACAAAAATCAAGGGATGCCTGTAAGAACAAGCACCTCAGTAGCCGAAGCTTAAAAAAGCACTGCAAATTCTCAACTCCCCAATAATGTTACTGATGGAGTGACTTGATGCCACTAATGACGTGGGAGTTATAGCTGGCGCGTGATATTGTCAGTGACAATCCCCTCCCTTGGCAGAAACAAATGACCTTACTTACTCCTAGATGGGTTGCATAAGCTATGCCTGGGATTTTGCTCAGGGTTTCCTCTCCTGCCAAACCACCAAAACTACCAGGTAAATCTCCTAGCTGGCAGACGGGACAGAAGAGGCAACACAGAATTCTCTATCCCATCGTTAAAAAACGTACTTCACCTTCAGCTAAAGCCCGACCCAAACCTGCTTGAAAAGTAATTTTTCTCATTTTTTACTCTGCTTTTTTTCAACTCAGCCTCCCTGAGTCATTTTGTGCTTTTAGTCTACACTCCAGTAGGAAAGATAACTTGCTTATGAGAAGTCAAAGCTGATTTTGTGGCACAAGCTGATTTTGTGGAACAAGCTGATTTTGTGGAACAAGATGCTGCTGAAGAGTTCAGAAAACAGCAAATAGTCTCAACATTATTCAAGTTAATAATAGATTAGACGTCTTGCAGAATTAAGTTTATGTTATAATGGGAGTTGTCTTTGTTTTAGCCACAAGTTAGAGTTACACGGTTATATTTAAATTAGCAATCGCAAAGAACACCGAAAATACATAAAATCTAACACCCTGTATCATACCACAGACACAATTCTGCAAGAGGTCTATTAAACGAGGGGATGGCAGTTTTAATGGTGGAAAAGCAATTATTGTCATGATTAATAAACAGCCTTTAGCTGATACACTAACTGTCACCCGTACCATTGAAGCAGCAATAGAGGAAATTGACAATAAAAAAAAAGATATCACAGTTACAACTGAGTTTCGCCAAGGAAATTATATAGATTCTTCCATATAAAATGTCCGTAAAGCATTAATTAATGCTAGCATGATCGTTGCTATTGTTCTCATTCCTTTCTTAATAAGTTGGCGTAACCTTGCTGTTTGTCTAACCGCCTTACCTCTACCTTTATTATTACGAGTTATGGCGCTGAATTGGTTAGGACAAGGTTTAAATAACATGACTTTAGGTGGTTTAGCCGTCGCCATTGATTCAGCAGTTGATGATGTAACAGTTTATGCATAAAATGTCTATCGTTGCTTGCATGAAAGTAAATGTTCTCCTCATCCTCGTCTAGTATTAGAAGTCATTTCTGATTCTTGTCAAGAACTTAGAGATTCTGTCTTTGGTGCAACTATACTATAGTATAGTTATTTTTCATCCCATTTTTGCTTTAATAGGTGTGGAAGGTAGTATATTTATTGGTTATTTAGTCGCTGTTTTACCTTCTAGTGTTACAGCTTTAACGGTAACTCCTGCTTTATGTGCCATTTTACTTCCTCATCGGAGATTACCAGAAAAAGAACCTTAGGCAGCGAGATTTTTAAGTAGCTTTATCATCCATTACTAAAATCCTCTCTGCGTTGTTCTTCTATTATTATCTCACTAGCTGCAGCTAGTTTAATTGCTGCTACGATTATTTTTCCCAGTTTGCGAAGAGTATTTTTATCAGAATTCCAAGAACAAACTTTAGTGAACACCTTAACTGTATATCCAGGTGTATCTTTAGAAGCCTCAAATAGAGCAGGTTTAGCCGTTCAAGATCCACTCAGAAACGACCCAATGTTTCCTTATGTCCAATTGCGTTCTGGACGTGCGCTAGGTGGTTCTGATGCTGCTGGTGTAAATTTGGCACATTTGGATATTGAATGAAGTGAAGAGGGAATGAAACACAGACAGAAGTCTCTAGAAAAGCTGCGAGAAGAATTAAATAAATTACCAGGAGTTGCGCCAAATATTGGCGGTTTTATTTCTCATCACATGGATGAAGTACTATCTGGAGTCAGGAGTGCTATAGCCGTGAAAATTTTCGGGACAGACTTAGCACAACTCCGCATCATTGGTCAACAAGTAAACGATGTGATGAAAACATCTGAAGGAATTGTTAATTTACAACTAGAAACCCAACTACCAATTCAAGAAATCCAAATTGAATTTGATAGTTCCGCTGCAAGTAGATATAGTTTGACCATCGGTGGAACTCCCGAATATATTGAAACTACCTTAAATGGTAAAGTCGTTTATCAGATTTTAGAAAACCAGAAAAATTTTGATTTACTCCTTTGGTTAGAACTAGAAGCACGACAAAATTTACAGACAATTAGTAATATGTAAGTTGATACTCATGGCGGTGAGAAATACCCTTATCCCAAGTGGCGTTAATTAAAAATGCAACAGGATCGAATACCATCAACCGTGAAAATTTTTCCAGATTGATAGTCCTTTGTGCAAATGCTCAAGGTCGGAACTTACGTTCTGTCGTCAATGAAATTAAAGCGAAAATTAAACAAGAAGTACAAATTCCTAGTAGTGATTACTATATCCAATAAATATGCTGGTCAGTTTGAAGCCGAAGAAAAAGCTATACAGAATAAATTTTTAGCGCCATCGCTTTTGTCACGATTACAGTGATTATGTATCTCTCTGTGAAATCTATTCCTTCCATGATCATGATTATGATTATGATTAACTTACCATTGGCATTAGTAGGAGGTGTAATTGCAGTCGCTTTAACTGGGGGAATTATTTCTATTGCCTCATTAGTTGGTTTTGTAACTTTATTTGGTGTAGCTACCACGAACGGTTTGCTACTGGTAGATAGTTACAACAACAAATTAGCTAAAGGTACACCATTAAGAGAAGTTTTAAGTCAAGGATCTTTGGAAAGATTGATTGCTATTTCAATGACAGCTTTTGCTTCTGCTTTAGGTTTAGCACCATTAGTTTTTGAAGGCGGTCCTGGTAAAGAGATTTTACAACCACTTTCGGTTTTAGTTTAGTTCTGGGTGGTTTGTTTACCTCCACAGTGTTAACTTTATTAGTTATTCGGGCGTTATATGCTCAAATTGGTAGATTTTTCATATCGAACCACTACAGACATAGAGTAGACAGAGAAGAATAGGAAGGAGTTTTATGAAGTTAGTGAAGTTGAGCTTTATTGTTTTCAGCAGTATGGGAGTTCTATTTTTAGGTGCTTATAATAACAGCGAAGCAGGAGCTAGTAACAACCCAGAACCAGTAACAAAGACTGAAAATATACCTACAACAACAAAACTGGCCGCAACTCAACATAGTAAACCCAGTAAAGGTGATCAAGTTCTCGAAGTTGGTAAATATCATTTAGAATTTGTACCTGAACCAGAAAAAAACGTACACAGTTAGATTTTTATCTGCTTTCTGGTGACAAACATGAAACAGTTCCTAATGCAAAGGTGACAGCACAAGCTAAAACTCCTAAAGGACAACAAAAAACCCTCAACCTTATCTATGATAAGAAGGTAAATACTACGCTAAGCTTTTACCAGCAGCAAATACAGGTGAATATCAGGTAGTTGTACTTTCTGATATTAAAGGTGAAAAAATTAACGGTAAATTTTCATTTAAACGCTAGATTCTAATCTAAGGATAAAACAAGTATGAAACATATTTTACTAGGGATGTTCGTGGGTGCAACATTGTTAGTTTCTCCTGGTTGTTCATCAACTAAACCAGGTGAAGTAAATGTTGCTAATGGTGAAACCAGTTCTCAACTGGAAAAACAAGAGGGAAAATCCATGAGTGACAGTCAAGACGGACACTCAATGGAACAAATGAATCATGATACCCATACAATGGAAAATATGAATCATGAAGATAACTCAAGAACCACTACCGAAGCCAAATTAAAAGCACCTAAAAAGTTAGCTGCTAATCAACAGATTAACTTAGTTATTAATATTCAGGATACTGCAGGAAAACCAGTCAATAAATTTGATATCTTCCAGGGAAAACTAATGCACTTAATAGTGGTTAGTAATGATTTGGAACATTTCGACCATCTTCACCCAGACTATAAAGAAAATGGTCGCTTTGAAGTTAGTGCCAAATTTCCCACACCAGGGGAATATACACTCTTCAGTGACTATAAACCAACCGGACAAAAGGAATCTTTATCATTAACAAACATCTCCATTCCTGGTTCAGTTCCCCTTCCCAAGAACTTATCTAAATATGAGGAAACCAAAACCTTATCAGATACAAAAGTTAACCTCAATCTATCAGCACCAACAATCAAAGCTGGTAAAGATATTAAATTAACCTTTGATTTAAAAGACAACAAAAATCAAACCATCAAAGACCTACAACCATACTTAGGAGAAAAAGGACATTTACTAATTATCAAAAGCTCATCTCCTCTAACCGCCTCCGATTATATCCACGCGCACGCTATCAAAAATACGACTGGTGAAAACATTGAATTTCATACAAATTTTCCCAAATCAGGAACATATAAAATGTGGATGCAATTTAAGCACAACGGGAAAATCAAAACCGCAGATTTTTGGGTTAACGTAGAATAAAATATCTAAGTTACATTTGAATTTCATAAAGATTTATCACAATTCAAAAGCTCAAACTTTAGATTGACTTGATTAAGGTTCAATGATGAAAAAAAATAATTATTTGTAGTCTAATTACCCTCTTATTCATTTCTCCAATTCCAGCAACCCTAGGAGCAGGGGCTTTGCGGGATGCAAAAGCTCCTCATATTATTCATAGTGGTGCACATCCAAATCATGTCATCTTACAAAAAACTGCTCATTATTTTGAAATACATATCCAAGGTAGAGCAGTTTCACAACTTTCTATTGATGTACCAAATGGAATTAAAGTGACTGAAGGGGTTGATATCAGTAATCAATATGGGAAAAAAATAGATGCTAATGTTCCTAGTAATAATGGGAAATATACAATTAATTTTGCCCAACCTGTGCCAATAGAAACTATACTCTCTATTTTCTTAAATGGGATTATTACTGATAATCATGACTCTAATATTGCTCTATCCGTTCTATGCTAGAACTGTGGGTATAGCAGCATATATACCAATTGGTACAGTCCGAATTCAAACTTACAGGTAGCTGGAATCGTGAAAATCCTACTAGTCGAAGATGAAGCAGATTTAGGTGCAGCTATCAAACAAACCCTAAATCAAGAGGCTTATGTAGCCCACATTCAGCACCATAAAGTGCTACAGAGAGAAATTACGGAGACAAAAAATCCAAGGGAGCATAAAAAGAAACATATGCAGTGAAAAAAGGCATTGGAGAAACAGTAAAGCACCAAAAATA
>ERZ1034375.78-NODE-78-length-29530-cov-3.271415_pt1 | contig 29530 bp, 31 predicted proteins | sample MGYA00520585_ERZ1034375 | MGnify/ENA primary metagenome ERZ1034375 (study PRJEB33736, sample SAMEA104288463) | Azolla filiculoides | biome: Urban; feature: water surface; material: ditch water | place: Netherlands | collected 2014 ... | reverse complement strand
AGCGAGATCCGCCTCGGTGATCGCTTCGCTGGAAAAACCGCCCTCGACGGCGGCTGCCGGCGCCTGCAATCCGCTCGCCACCCGCGCCTCGGTCGCCGCAAAGCCGCTCGCCGCCTCGAAGGTCGTGCCGGCAAAATCCAGCGCATGGTCATGCTCGGTAAAGCCAAGGACCGCGCCGTCCTGCCGCGTCAGCCGCCAGGCGCGGCACAGCGTCGTTTCGCCGGTGGCGATATGGGCCTTCAGGGCCTCGGGCAATGCTCTCATGGTGCGATCTCGATCAACGGAATGGAGGGAATGCGGCCGGCGCGAAAGGCTTCCAGATTGAGGTCGATGCGGTCGATGTCGAAACGCACCGGCACGTCGAACTCATAGCCGGCGCGGATCTCGACACCCTCGGCCGGCACATAGCCCTCGGCAAATTCCACGATGCCGGTCGTCGCATCGACGACAAAGGCACCGTCGGCCACCGGAACGCCGCCGAGCGTGAGGCAAACCGTGCCGTCGATCGGCTTGTTGATCACCCGGCGATGGCTTGCCGCCGCGTCACTATAGCGCTTTGCCAACTGGAACGCGGCCGTCTCGCCATCGCCGACCCCGATCAACTGGTCGAGACCGGTCATCGGATCGCCCGGTGCACTGGAGGAAAAATCGACCGGATCACGAAAGCGGAAGCCATGCAGGCTGCCGCCGCGGGCCTCGAAGAATTCGAGCACTGCGTAAAGATCGGCGACAGACCGCACCCCCGAGCCGGCATCATAACGCCGCCTGGCATCGCGCCAGCGCCGGTTGCGTGCCTCGCGGCCGTTCGACAGGTTGACGATATCGACCCTGCGTTCCGGCCCGCCGCTGACCGACAGCGACAGGCGCAGTGGAAAGCGCACCTCATGGAAGCTCATGGCTCTCTCCCATTGAAAAATCTCTGCCACGCCAATGGCGTCAGCCGCGGTGTCGAAATCCGGCACTTCGGCCTTCAGGCAGACGCCGTGCGCCTGCATCAGCCGCGCCTTGCACCCGCCATGCCCTGCAACTGCCGCGGCTACAGATTGCGTCGCCCACGCCCGACCGAGCGCGCCAGCATGGCGGTGATCTGGCCTTCGCTGCGGGCAAAACTGGAAGCGTCGGTCGCCGTCACGTTGAAATGAATCTGGGTCGCGCCGCCGCCGTCCGATGCCACGCCGAGCGATCCGTCGGCCCCGCGTTTCAACGGCAGAATCGCCTCGGCGCCTGCCTCGCCCATCAGGCCGAAACCGCCTTCCATCGGAAAATAGCTCGGTGCAGAGACCACGCCACCCTCGGCAAACGGCGTGATGCGCCCCGGCACCCCGCCGGCGGCAAAGGCCGTGGTGGAGCCGGCGCTGCCGGAAAGCCCTGATGCCAGTCCCGAAGTCAGTCCGGAGGTGAGCGTCGACACAAGCCCGGAGGTCACCTGACCGAGCAGGTTTTCCAGCGGCTTCAGCCCGGCCGACAACGCAATGTCCGAGAGCCGCAGCCCGACCGTGCGCAGCGTCTCCTCCAGCCCCTTGCCACCCGTCGTCGCCGTCTTCAGCTCCCCGGTCAGCGCCCGGCCAAAACTGGCCGAGCGGTTTTCGAGATCATCGAGCACGGCAAGCGCCGCCGATCCGTCAAGATCAAGTGAAACGGCAAGCCGGTCATCATCATCCGTCATCGGGTCTCTCCTGTCATGGTTTGCGCCCCGCGCAGCGCCGATAAAAGGCTGCGACGAATGCCGGATTTCCCACCTCCCCCTTGAGGGGGGAGGTCGGCGCGAGGCGGCGGGCGGGGGTGATCGCGGTTGTGGTGCGCGCCGTTCTAACCGCCTTTCGGCTTTGTGCGTCTCGGATGAGCCGCCTTGGCATGTCGGGGCGTTGGCATGTAGGGGCGTTGGCGCGCTGGGAAGTCACCCCACCCCGGACCTTTGGTCCGCGCCTCCCCCTCACGGGGAGGGTGGGAGGCAAGCTGCCCCGCCACATAATCCTCGACCAAGGCGACCGAGGCATCGATCGACAGTGGGGCTGCCTTCAGAGACTGCCGGATATAGAGCCCGTCGATCATCGCAGCCGCGCCATCGGCAATCCGGCCCGCGTCTTCAAGCCCGCAAAGCGGTTTCAGGCCGGACATCAGGTTGGAATGCAGCCGCCGCGCATAGAGGGCAAGCAGCCGGCGCACCGCTTCCGAACGCTGGGCCTGCGAATAGAAGGCAAGCCAGGCGGCCACCACGTCAGGCGCGAACTGGTCGGCCTGGAAGGAAATCCGGATGACCGCCGAAATCCGTGCGCGCGGCGTCTCCGCCTGGGCCAACGCCATGACCGCGTCCGCCCTGAGCTGCCTGAGAAGAGAGCGGATCGTCTCGATCAGCAACTGGTCCTTGGAGCCGAAATAGTGATGCGCCAGCGCTGGCGACACACCCGCCTCGCGCGCGATCTCCGACATCGTCACCGACAGCGAGCCGTGATGTCCGATCGCCTTCAGCGCGGCATCGACAAGCGCCTTGCGGCGGACCGGTTCCATTCCGACTTTCGGCATCGAGGCATCCTTTCAATCGTCAATATATTTTTGATTGACTGATCAATCAATAAAAATTTTATCCGCCCAAGCTGATCGCAACAGACTTCGCCAGCCCGTCGACGGATTGTTTACGGTAAATCCAGACACCGGCGCGGGGCGGGGCGCAACCGGTGGTTCGCCATGGGCAAGGGTCGGCAATGCCGGCAAAATGGCAAAAGTGCTTCTGCGCCGGGCCATCACGACGGCAAGCACGTTGCGGCGCAGGGACCGCAGCGCTTGCCCGTCTCGCGTGCAGGTAGGGCCGTCATCAAATGTTCATATGGCTGTCACATCCCGGAAAGGTTTTCTTGACGAATTGCAGGTCAAGTTTCGTCCCATAAAAACAAATGCATACTGGAGAAAGTCATGGTTCTGGGCGTTGTTGAGGATGGCGGCGTCTTGCGTCGCTTCGCCAATGACCAACTGCTCACCCTGGCCAAGCTGGTGGTCGAAAACGCGCTGCAGCCGATTGTCGAAGTCGGAACCGGCGCGGTCTTCGGTTATGAAAGCCTGATGCGCGGCCATGATCGCATCGGTTTCCAGTCGCCGCTCGATCTGCTCGACCAGGCCTATGAGAGTGGCGAGTTGCTGGCGCTGGAGCAGATGGTGTCGAGCCGCGCGCTCGCCAAGTTCGCCACCCTTCCGGATTGTTCGGCCGCCACCCTGTTCCTCAATCTCGATGTCCGGCTGATCCGCGACGGCAATGCCCTGGTCGATACGCTGCTCGACCAGTTGCGCAAGGCAAATATCCCGCCGTCCTCCGTCTGTTTCGAACTGTCCGAGCGTTTCGACAATACCCAGGTGCCGGAATTTTCGGGCCTGATTGCGCGCCTGCGTCGATCAGGCTTCAAGCTCGCCATCGACGATTTCGGCGTCGGTCATGGTGAAATGAAGCTGCTCTGCGATTTCCCCGTCGATTACGTGAAGATTGACCGCCATTTCATCGCCGGCCTCGACAGCAATCCGCGCAAACGCCACCTGGTCAAGAACATCGTCAATTTCTGCCACGTTCTCGGCGTGCGCGTCATTGCCGAGGGCATCGAGACGGAAGCGGAATTCATCGCCTGCCGTGAATTCGGCGTTGATCTCGTCCAGGGCTGGTTCATTGCCCGGCCGACCACCATGATCACGGAGCTGAAAAGCGCCTTTCCGCATCTGCAGGAGATCGGCAAGGTTCGCCGCAGCACCCAGTCGCTGGATGAAGTGCTGATCCGCAAGCAGATCGAACTGATGCCGACGGTCTACGAGCACGAAAACATCGAGCATGTCTTCGATCTCTTCCGCCGCAATCCCGGCCAGAGCTTCTTTCCCGTTCTCAACGCCAATGGCGAGCCGCGCGGCATCATCAACGAGATCCACCTGAAGGAATATATCTATCAGCCCTTCGGCCGCGACCTGCTGAAGAACAAGGTCTATGAACGCTCGATCTCGCATTTCGTCGATCGCGCCCCGATCGTCGGGCTGGATGCCGATGCCGAGCGGCTGATGACCATCTTCGCCAATATGGAAGGCTCCGACTGCGTCATCCTGACCGAAAACATGCGTTATGCCGGCGTCGTCTCGGCCGCATCGCTGATCCGCGTGATGAACGAGAAGCGCCTGAAGACGGCCCAGGACCAGAACCCGCTGACCGGCCTGCCAGGCAACCGCGCCATCCGCGACTACATGCGCGACATCGCGCTCGACGGCGATGAGACGCGCTATTTCTGCTACTGCGATTTCGACAATTTCAAGCCGTTCAACGATCACTACGGCTTCCATCTCGGTGACCACGCGATCAGCCTGTTTGCCGCCCTCCTGCGCCGCTATTTCTTCTCCGACGGCGATTTCCTCGGCCATGTCGGCGGCGATGATTTCTTCATCGGCGTCAGCGACTGGAGCCGCGAGGAGCTGACCGAGATCCTCGACCGGCTGCTGTCGGACTTCCATGACGATGTCATCGAACTCTACTCCGAAAACGATCGCCATGCGGGCCGCATCAAAGGCGTGGACCGGCACGGCCAGGAACGCGATTTCGCGCTGATGCGTTGCTCGATCGGCGTGCTGGAATTGCCAAGGGGGCGGGTGATCGACGACGTCAGCCGCATCAGCGCCGAAATCGCCGACCTGAAGAAATCCGCCAAGGACAGCGATACCGGTCTGGCCCTGGGCACGTTCGGCGCTGCGTGATCGACGCGCGGATCCGCGTCGATCTATTACCGCCAATCACTGTCTGAACAGCTGCAGTATGGTTTCGGCGCTGCTGTTGGCGATCTGCAGGGACTGGATGCCCAGTTGTTCCCGCGTCTGAAGTGCCTTCAGGCGGGTGGATACCTCGTTCAGGTCAGCATCCACCAGGCGCCCCACACCCGTATCGATCGAATCGGAGAGTTTTTCGGCGAAATCGGCCTGCATGTCGATGCGTGTCTGGAATGAACCGAGCTTGCTCGCGCTGGAGATGGCAAGCTTCTCCATGTGGTCGACGCCCTTGATATATTGGTCGATGGTGCGCAGGTTCTGGGTAATATCCACCTCTGCGAGGTCGAAATCCGGTGCATAGGGCGGGTTGGACTGGACATTGCCGACATAGACCCGGGCTGCGCGATTGCCGGCCTCGGGATAGACTGTCTGATCGGCCGCGAAGGTAATGCTGTTGCCGCTCGCCGTCGCGCTCAGGGCGCTGCCGGCAGACGCCTGCGTGATCACCGCGGCAAGATCGGCGGCGGAGCCGATATAGCCGTCGCTGGTGCCGAGCGCCGTATCGACCACGCCGCGGTCGATCGTATAGGTCTGGCGTCCCCCTGAGCCGACCTCGACGTCGAAATAGACCTCCGCCAGCGCCGAGACGGTAAATGGCGTCGTGAAGGAGATCGATGCCTTGGGATACATGTTGTCATGCTTGTCGCTCGGCGCATTCTCAAGCCCCATGGCGAAATTCGCCGGATAGACGCCGCCGAAATCCGATGTGACGGCCGAAATCGAGATACTCGAGCCGTCATGGCCGGATGTCTCCAGCGAGCCGATCTCGAATTCGCTCGTGGAAGACACGCTGGTAAACATACTCTCATAGGCCGTGGCCGGCACGCCATTGTCCTGGAACAGGCGTTCCAGCACGGCACGCAATTGCACCGCCGTATTGATCTTGCCGTCGGTCGTGCCCAGTGCCGCATCGACCACCGCTTTGTCGATCGTCAGCGCATAGTCGTTGCCGGCCGAATAGGCGCCTGCATCGACGGTCAGGGTGAAGTTGATGTAGTCGGTAGCGGCAAATGTGCTGCTGCCGGTAAAGGCATAACTTTCATGCCCCTCATGGGCGACGGAATTGACGCCGGTGTCGCGGAAGCCGCCGATGTCGCCGACGCTGTGCAACTGCTTCTGCAGGATGCCGCCGCCGCCGGTGTTCAGCATGCTGGTCTGTTTCAGGTCGACATTGATCGTCTTCACCTGCACATTGTTGTTGGCATCGCGGACGAAGGACGAAACGAGCGACGTGTTGAGCTGAGCGGTTTCGTTGAGATGCGTCGCGGCATTCGTCTTCAGCCAGTTCTCGCCGCTGAAGCTGGACGAGGCGACCACGCTTTCCGCCTGGTCATTTAACTGGTCGAGTTCCTCCTGGATCTTGGCCCTGTCGACGCCCTGTTCCTTCGCGGCGACGAGCTTGGCCTTGTATTCGCCAAGCACGTCGACAATGGCCTCCGTGCCGGTATAGGCGGTATCCACCGTTGCCGCCCCGAGGCCCAGCGCGTCGCTGACCGCCGAGATCGCCATGGTGTCGGAGCGCATGGTCGTGGCAATCGACCAATAGGCTGCATTGTCGGCGGCAACGGACACGCGCAGGCCCGAAGAGGCCTGGCCCTGTGTCGTTTCCAGATCGGAGGCAATGGAACGCAATGTCTGGAGCGCACTGATGGCGCCCAGATTCGTCAGAATACTGGCCATGAAAATCTCAAGTGTTTTGATTTTTTGCAGCCCGTCATGGGCGAAGTCTTGTTACTCGATACAACCGTTTTATGGTTAGCAATCGGTTAATGACGCATCCCAAGAAACGGCACTGGTGTCATGTTCACGACACCGTGATCATTCTTCATGTCTTTGATTTAATGCAGTGATATCGGCATAATCAGATATGTCTGACTGTCAGGCGCTACGCTTGCAGGCCATGCACATCGCCGCGGGGATCGGGTACTCGGGGTTGCATGTCGGTATTCTACCGAAGCGCGCCCGACGCGTCGAACGGCATGGCGCCCCAGGGTTCACCAAGGCCATTTGTCGCGGGTGGCAAAGAGCCTCCTTTTCATCGCAATTGCGCTGCTCTATGCCGGTCTGCAATCAACGCGAGGGAGCCCGCCTATGTCTCTTCCAGACACCATGCGCTATGTCGATCTGCCCACCCATGGTCCAGCCGAGGTCATGCGGCTGGCGACCGGGCCGGTGCCCAGGCCACGCCCCGGCGAAATCCTCATCCGTGTCGAAGCGGCCGGGGTCAACAGGCCCGATGTCGCTCAGCGCCAGGGAACCTATCCGGCCCCGAAGGATGCAAGCCCGATCCTCGGCCTCGAAGTTGCCGGCGAGGTGGTCGAGCTTGGCGAGGGCGTCTCCGGTTTTGCCATTGGCGACAAGGTCTGCGCATTGGCCAATGGTGGAGGCTACGCCGAATTCTGCGCGGTCCCCGCGACGCAGGCCCTGTTCTGGCCGCGTGGCTATGATGCGGTCAAGGCGGCGGCCCTGCCGGAAACCTTCTTCACCGTCTGGGCCAATCTTTTCCAGATGGCTGGCCTGACCGAAGGCGAAACGGTGCTGATCCACGGTGGGTCCTCGGGCATCGGCACCACCGCCATCCAGCTCGCGCGCGCCTTTGGCGCAACTGTCTACACGACGGCGGGATCGGCGGAAAAATGCGCCGCCTGCATGGATCTCGGTGCTGCCCGCGCGATCAACTACAAGCTCGAGGATTTCGTCGAACTGGTCAGGGAAGAGACCGCCGGCAAGGGTGTCGATGTCGTGCTCGACATGATCGGGGCGTCCTATTTCGACCGCAACCTGCAGGTTCTCGCCAAGGATGGATGTCTCTCGATCATCGCCTTCCTCGGCGGTGCCGTGGCCGACAAGGTCAATCTGTCTCCGATCATGGTCAAGCGGCTGACGGTCACCGGATCGACCATGCGGCCGCGCACGGCGGAAGAAAAGCGCGCCATCCGCGATGAATTGCAGGCTGAGGTCTGGCCGTTGATCGAAGCGGGCGACGTCGCGCCCGTCATCCATCGCGTGCTGCCGATCGAGGAGATGGTTGAAGCGCACCGCCTAATGGAAAGCTCCAGCCATATCGGCAAGATCGTGCTGACGCTGGGCTGATTTTGTGGGGGTATTTGACCGGGTTTGCTGTGTCTTCTCACTCAGCGAACATCTCCGGCGCGCGAATGATCGTGCTTTCCCGGTCAAAAGTCCAATAAAGAATCTTCGGCGCCTGTCATATAACGTGGCTTGCAGAAGTGCTGCAATGCACCTACCTTTTAGTCATCGACAACGTAACGAAAGGAAGGTGATCCAATGTCTAATGAGATTTCGGTCTGCGTTTGGGGCTTTGGCAAGGTGATGGTTTTGACGGGGCAGCCCTCGGCCTGACGCCACCTTCCTTTGGCCGCTGCCTGGCAGCGTCCGGGCCCAGCTTAGGGACCAAAACTCATGGAGAGCCGCCTAGTGCGGCTCTTTTTGATTCCGGACTTTTGTTTGAATTAGCTCACCAGCCGACATAACCGAAGCCGGGAACCTTGAGGGCAGGGCGATTGAAGTCCACGCCCGCCACCAGCCCGAGGAAATTGACCTCGATGCCGCTGCGCGCACCCAGCGAAACGCCGGCAAGTCCGGCAAGGCTCAGATGCAGGTCGCGACCGTCCCCGTCCATCGCAACAAAACCGCCATTGTCCAGATAGTCGCGTCCCACCGCATCCGGCGGCAGCACGGCGCCGAGTTCCGGGACGCTGCGCAGCACATGGGCGACGAAAGTGTTCGAATTCGGTCCCGGATAGATCCTGTACCCACCCGGCTCGCCATGCGGATAGCTCTCGATCGCCGCCTCGATCTTGGGGATCAGTCGCTCGGCCTCCGCCCCCTTGATCTCGACAACCAGCCTTGGCGGATTGGAATACCAGAAACCGTCCGGCGCCCGGTGGTTGCGGCGGATCGGCGTACCCCAGCCGACCTTGTCATAGCGCTGATAGGCGCCGCCCTTTTCCTTGGTCACGATCCAGGCATGGCTGGCGACGGCACCCTTCAATCCGCCGGTCATCGCCGAGAAGACATGGATCGAGGCTTCGGATGTGGCGTCAGCATCGGGCAGGATGCCGGCCGAACCCCAGTTTGCCTCGCTCCACCGCCCGAGCCTGTCCGCCGTCGCCCACAATCCGGCCGAAACCAGTGTCGGCAGGACGAAGACCAGCACAAGCACAGCCATAAGGCGGATGATGATTTTCAAATCTTGACCTCGTGCATCGCTCGGTGTTTTGCGCTATCAGCCAGAAACATTTCGGGAATTTTGAGGCAAGACATGAACAATCCGATCACGGTCGAAGTCACGCGCGGTCAACTCGTCGAGAGCCGCCATCGCGGCATGGCCGTGGTCGTCGATGGTGACGGGCGCATGGTCTTTTCCGCCGGCGATGTCGATGCCGCCGTCTTTCCCCGTTCGGCCTGCAAGGCAATGCAGGCGCTGCCGCTGATCGAGACCGGTGCGGCCGATGCCTATGGCTTCGGCAACCGCGAACTGGCGCTCGCCTGTTCGTCGCATTCCGGCGAAGCGGAACATGTCGCGACCGCTTCCGCCATGCTGAAGGCCGCCGGCCGCGACCTGCAGACGCTCGAATGCGGCGCCCATTGGTCGTTCGACCAGGCAACCCTGATCAACCAGGCCCGCAGCCTCGACAGGCCGACCGCTCTACACAACAATTGCTCGGGCAAACATGCCGGTTTCGTCTGCGCCTGCTGCCACGCAGGCGACGACCCGGCCGGCTATTCCGGCTATGATCACCCGCTGCAGCAGCAGATCCGTGCTACTATGGAAAGCCTGACCGGGGCAACGCTTGGACCCGACAATTGCGGCACAGACGGCTGCTCGATCCCCACCTATGCCGTCTCGCTGAAAGGCCTTGCTTTTGGCTTTGCCAAGATGGCCACCGGCCGGGGGCTTGAGTCGATCCGTGCCCGTGCCGCACGGCGCCTGATCGACGCCTGCATGGCCGAGCCCTTCTATGTCGCCGGTACACGGCGTTTCTGCACCCGCCTCATGCAGGTGGCACCCGGCCGGATCTTTGCCAAGACCGGCGCCGAAGGTGTGTTTTGCGCCGTCCTGCCGGAAAAGGGCCTGTCCTTTGCGGTCAAATGCGAGGACGGCACCACCCGCGCCGCCGAAACCATGATCGCCGCCCTTCTCGCCCGCCATTTCGACAGGGACAGCGCCGAGCAGCAGGCGCTGAAGGCGATGGCAAATCACACGATGAAAAATTGGAACGGCATCGAGGTCGGCACGGTGCGCGTCACCGATGCGATGTTTGGCTGAGTGGGAACACAGGAACAATATCCCCCTCACCAAGAAAATCTACGATTTAGCATTCGCTAAGATCGTGATTTTCTATCCTCTCCCTCCCGGGGAGAGTTAGGGCCTCGCGCCTGTTGCTGGTGTAGGCGGCCTTTGTAGGCGGCCTTTCTTCTCCCCGTGAGGGAGAAGAAGCGAAATCGAGGGCTTAGCCGCAGGCTAAACCTTAGATTTCGCAGATGAGGGGGCATTTCTATGAACCTAAGCCACCACAATCTCGACACCCGCCTCCTGGTAGCCGCTGAGCCCGCCCGGTTCATCCTCTGTTGCAACGATCAGCCCGGTGATCTCGTCCACCTTCGCCACCAGGCACGGCGACACCGTATCCAGCTTTGCCGCCGTCAGCGGCACATAGGTGGCGGTGCTGCGCTCGAGGATCCGCCGCTTGATCGCCGCTTCCTCGAAGTCGCCGGTCGTCAGCCCCTCGACCGGATGGGCGGCGGTGACGCCGAGAAAGAAGACGTCCGGCCGCAAGCGGTCGATCGCGGCAATTGCCGTGGCCCCCACCGCGACCATCGAATGTTTGTAAAGTCGGCCACCGATCAGGATCACCTCGACCGCCGGGTGATGCTCGAATTCGGCAGCTAACGTCGGCGCATGGGTAACGACGGTCAGCGCCATCTCGCGCGGAATCTGCCGGGCGATTTCCGCCGTCGTCGTGCCGCCATCGAGAAAGACCATCTGCCCGGGTGACAAAAGCCGGATCGCTGCCGCCGCCAGTCGTTGTTTCTCTTCGGTTGCCACACCCTGCCGGGCGCTGAAATCCGGCAGCACCGGCGCGATCGGCAGCGCCCCGCCATGCACGCGCTTCAACAGCCCGTCCGCCGCCATGTCCCGCATGTCGCGCCGGATCGTGTCTTCCGAGACATTCCAGTCGCGCGCCAACTGGCCTGCCAGCGCGCGCCCCTCGCGCTTCAGGATATCGAGGATCATCTGGCGTCTCTGCTCGGTCAGCATGGTCTCTCCTGTTTGTTCGCGAATATGCACGATAATAACAAAAATGAGTCGACAATCCAGTAGAGTCATGCGGAAATGTGCAAATTCCTGCATGAGGCGGGAGACAAAGGAGATGACGATGTTGATTTTGATTGCCGGGCCGTATCGCTCGGGCACCGGTGACGACCCGGTGAAGATGGCGGCCAATCTGCAGGTGCTCGAGGCACCATCGCATGCTCTGTTCAAGGCTGGCCATGTGCCGATGATCGGTGAATGGGTCGCCCTGCCGGTCTGGCATTCAGCCGGCGGCAAGACAATCGGCGACGATCTCTACGAGGAAATCTTCCACCCCGTCGCCCACCGTCTTCTCCAGCTATGCGACGGCGTCCTGCGCCTTCCCGGCGCATCGAAGGGGGCCGACAACGACGTGCGCATCGCCACCGAACGCGGCATTCCTGTCTGGTACAGGCTGGAAGACGTGCCGGGCGTCGCATAACTTGACGTCGACCCTCCCCTTGAAGGGGAGGGTCGGATCACAAGTTCGGGGCAGAGGTCCGGGGTGGGGTGATGATCGCAATCTCGATAGCGGATGATATTGCCGCCAGCCGCGCCAATGGTACCAAGGTTGGACAGCCGAATAAGTCGGCCGATCCGGCTTGACGTGATACTGCCCGTTGAGGGGCGGCAGCTCACTGCGCAGCTTTGTCGTCAACAGGCAGGGCGCGCCCTCGTTACTTCTCGTCGTCTCGCTTCTGCCACATCGCCTTGAAGCCGGGGCGGTCTTGGATGCGCTTCAGCCATGCGCCGGTCTTCGGATGCGCGTCGAACAGAGGCTGGTAGGCCTGTGCATAGCGCACGATCTCGCCCAGATTGATGTCGGCCACGGTGAAACGGTCGCCGACGGCATAATCATGCGCGGCAAAATGCTTTTCCAGCACACCGAACGGCCGCGCCAGGATGCGCGCCACCACCTTGGCCTCGGACTGGCCGGCCTCGGTTGAAAGCCGTCCTTCATTGTTGCACTGGGAAATCTTCAGCGCTTCGGTTTCGATCGAGGTCGCGCCAAACAGCGTCCATTGCTGCATCAGCGCCTCTTCGGCGATGTCCTTCGGCGCCAGCGGCCCGCCATGCTTCTTGGCCAGATAAAGCGTCTGTGCCAGCGATTCGTTCAGCACGAGCCCGTCGTCGTCGATCGTCGGAATGCTGCCCATCGGATTGACCTTCAGGAATTCCGGCGAGCGGGTGTTGAGCCGCGCATCGGGCGCCATCGGGTCGGCAAGTTTGTAGGCTTGCAGCACTGGCACGAGTTCGAACGAGAGCCTGAGCTCCTCGGCCAGCCAGAGAATGCGCGTCGCGCGCGATTTGTAGACGCCGTAGATCTTCAGCATGGATATCTCCTGGTTGCGGATGGCGACGCTAGCCGCTGGCCGCGGCGGAGAAAAGCCATGTCGCATTGATCCGGCCATGAAATTCGCTGATGGCACAGAAGATTGAACAGCCTCCCGTTGAGGGGGAGGGCCGGACCCGAAGGTCCGGGGTGGGGTGATCCGGTGCTTGTGCAGGCCAGCACCGGCCTCCACATTCGCATGCCAGAGGACAATCGCCGGCCTGAGCCCTCGCTCCCTCAGCAAGCGATGGCGGCCTCGGCCAGCAGTGCGTGGTCGGCGGTGATGTAGCCCCGGCCGTCGCGCAGCAATCTCAACGTGGCGTCGGGGTCGAGCGCCTTGGCGTAGAGATATCCCTGGCCGCACCTGCAGCCCATGGCGGTCAGCCTGGCGGCCTGTTCCGCGTCCTCGATGCCTTCGGCGACGACGAGGATGTCCAGCCCGTGGGCGATGTCGAGGAGGCCCTTGATGATCACGCCGCCGGCCCGATCCAGGACCATCCTCTGGACGAAACATTTGTCGATCTTGATGATATCGACCGGCACGGTCAGCAGATGCGTCAGCGAGGCAAAGCCTGTGCCGAAGTCATCGAGCGCCACCATCAGCCCTGCTGCGCGCATGGCGCGGATCTCGTCGGCGACGATCTGGTCGCGCTGTCCAAGATAGACCGATTCCGTCACTTCGGCGACGATCTTGAGCAGCGGCACATCGACCCGTTCGAAGGCCTTGACGATCCGTGCGGTGAGGCCACCGCGATAGAAGTCTGCGGCTGTCAGATTGATGCCGATGCGGCCGAAACTCAGCCCGGCATCCATCCAGCGACGGCAATCGACGGCAATTTTCTCCAGCATCCGGTCGGTCAGTTCGATGGCGACATGCGCATCCTTCATCGCTTCCTGGAAATGGCCGGCGGCGATCACCTCGCCATTGCTCATGCGCATCCGGCACAGCGCCTCAAGCCCCGTCAGCCGGCCTGTCGAGAGCTCGACCAGCGGCTGGTAATAGGCATCGATGCGGTCGTCGCGCAGTGCTTCGCCGACGTCGTGAATGGCACGGAAACGCTTGACGATGGCAGTGCCCAGGCCCGGCACATATTCGATATAGCGGCCGCGGTTGCGTTCCTTGGCATGATAGAGCGCATAGTCGGCGTTCTGACGCACGGGGGCGGGGTTCTCGCCGGCTTCCGCCCGCGCGCCACCGATGGTGATCGACGGATAGAGCAGATGCCCGCCGCATTCGCAGGGGGCCTTGGCCGCGGCCAGCAGTTCGGCTGCGAGCGTGCCCGGATCCTGGTCCTCAAGGCAGGAAATGATGACGGCAAATTCGTCGCCGCCAAGCCGAAAGGTCATGCCCGGTTCGGCACGGTTCGCCAGCCGCTCAGCCACGGTGCTGATCAGGTCGTCGCCGGCCTGATGGCCGAATGTATCGTTGACCATCTTGAGGTTGTCGACATCGGTGAGCAGCAGCCCCCAAGGCCGTCCGCTGTCTGCCTGGATCCGGATCACATCGTTGAACCGCGCCCGGTTCGGCAATTGCGTCAGGGTGTCTGTCTCGGCCAGCCTCCGCCGTTCGGCAATGCGCCGGTCGCGCTCAATGGCGATGGCGCACAGATGCACGCAGGCATCGACCAGTTCCCGCTCGAGCGGTGATGGCTCGCGCCGGGTCGTGTAATAGAAGGCGAAGGTGCCGACCACCTGGCCCGATACCAGCATCGGCGTCGACCAGCAGGCCAGCATGCCATGCACGAGGGCAAGCTGCTTGAAGTCCTGCCAGTAGGGATGGGTCTCGATGTCTTCGACCAGCACCGGCTTGCCCGTATAGGCCGCGGTGCCGCATGATCCGATGCCGGGTCCGATCTGGACGCCGTCGATCGCGGCGGCATAGGCCTTCGGCAGGGATGGCCCGGCGAGATGGTGCACCCGGTCGTCGTCATCCAGCAGCAGCACCGAGCAGATGATGTCGGGCGCCGTCTTTTCCGCTTCCCGACAGAGAAAATCCACGGTCTCCGACACCGGCAGGCCCGTGGCAATCATCTCGAGAATGGTGTTCTGTAGCTGTAGCGGCAGCATCTTCGACTTCACTGGAACGAGGTGTCTGAAGACTAAAGCAGCGCAAGACTTAAACAGGGGTTACGATTTTGCACGGCCTCTAATATTAGTGATTGGAATTTTAAGTCTATCGCTAACACTTGATGAAATTGCCCGGAGTGGAACCGTGCCGTGCTATGCCGTGCCGTCAGCGCCCGGCTTGCCTTGACCATGTTCTCCAGTGATCCTGATGGCCACAGGTTTCAGCCGCGCCGGTTGCCTTCAACGACAAGCGTGTCAAACGCCTGTGAACCGTCGACCAGCTCCTGCGTGGCCTTGTTGGCCCATCGATAGCCGAGGACAGCACCCGTCGGCGTTTCGGCCACCAGGTTGTGGCTGACCACGACGCTGCCGGTTCCCTCGACGACGCTGATCATGATGCCGACCGGTGCCTTGCGGATGATGTTGTCGGAAACGACGACATTGCGCAGGTAAGGCCCCCAGCCAAGCATCAGCCCGGCCTTGGCGGCAGTCTCGACGACGTTGCCGGTCACCGTTGTCTCCGCTTCCACCGCGATGCCATAACCGAAGCCCGCGCCGTCATGCACATACGGCCCCTTGGCGGTGATGTTGCGGACGATATTGCCACTAACCGTTGCCAGCCGGCCGCCCTGGTCGAAATTGACCACCGAAATACCATTGGCGGCGCCATCGATCAGATTGCCGGCAATCAGCGCGCCCTCGAAGGAAAACTCGGCATAGATCGCCGTTTCGCCCGAACGCAAAGCCTGGTTGCCGCTGATGATGACATTGGAGGCCGAGTTCGCCCGGATGGCGGAAAAGGCGCAGTCCGAAACATGGTTGCCCTCGATCATCACGCCATCGGCGCGAAACAGGTTGATGCCATTGCCATGCTGGCCGGTGCCGCCATCGGTGGCGGCGATCCTGCTGATCCGGTTGCCGGTGATCATGCTGTTGTCGGCGCCCTTGGTCCAGCGATGCACCAGGATGCCGCCATTGCCGCAGTCGCTGATCTCGTTGTCGCGGATGCTCATCGCGCGGCCTTCGACCGACCAGATCGCTGCCTTCGCCGCCCCGGTGATCCGGCTTGCCGCAATGCGCCCACCGCAGCGCTCCATCTGCACGCCGTATTTGCGGCTGCCGGCGATGGCGCAATTGTCGATCAGCACCTCTTCGACGCCGCGAAAGGCGAGGAGCCCTTCCGTATAATCGGCAAGCCAGCGATTGGCGCCGTCGAAGGTGATGCCGGACAGGCTGATATGGCGCACGTCGCGGACCGCGATCAGATGGCCGTCGCCGCGATAGGAAAGTCGCGTCGCGCCGGGCACGCCGGACAGGCGCGTCCCCTCCGGCAGATCGAGATTGGACACCTCGTAGGTGCCGGCCGGCAGGAAGACCGGTTGCCCGGCCTTTGCAGCAGCATTGAGCAGCGCCTGCAGCTTGCGGCTTTGGTCGTCGTCGGCGCCCGGCATGATCCCGGCATCGGCCGCATCCAACCCGCCCCGCAGCTCGACATGGCTGAGCGACTGCGCCGCTGCCAAGCCGCCGCACGCCGCGGAAAAGCCCCCGGTCGCCCCGGTTACAACAAGGCCGCCGAGGCCGGAGAGGATGCTGCGTCTGGTCGGCATGTTCGTTTCCGGGGCAGTAGACCCGTTCGGAGCAGGATGGATCGGCTTCCGGCCACCTTTGCCGGATGGGTCCAAATCTGGCCGAAGCATCGGCCGACAGCAAGCCATGCACCCGGTTCCCCCCGATTCATGGTGAATCCCGCCCGTCAATTGCGCCACGCCGCGGTCTGCCGGTTCGAGGCGGGCGGGACTACGACTTTGGTCTGGTCGAATGGGGACAACGATTTGCGCCAGATCAAGGCCATCGCGTGCCCGGACCCTATTGTCTGCATCAAGCAAACAACGCCTGGGGGTCGAACATGCTGGGTCTGACTGCAGTCCTTTACATCCTCGTCGCAAGCGCGCTCGGCGGCGCTGCGGTGATCACCGTGCTCTCGCTGGACATGGTCCAGGGTTGGCACATCGCCGGCGCCTTCTTGGGCGGCTGTCTTGTCGCGCTGCCGGTCTCGATCTTGCTCGGGCGCAAGATCTACAGAGCGCTTCAGGGTCCGAAAGCCATCTGATTTTGCCTTCGGCGCGCGGATCGCACAAAACGTCGTCAGCTTTGGGCGAGGCAACGGCGAGCATCGTGGAGTGTCCCGCGTCGGCCGGCCGGCATTCTCTCGGGGGAGGGGATGCCGGCCGGATTGTTTCCAGCGTCCGCACCACTGTCGGCGGTCGCCTTATTCGCCCTGCTCGAACTGGTCGAGCTGCGCTTCCAGTCCGACCGTGAACCGGTCGTAGAGCGCCGCAAACTTGACGATATCCTCCTGCGGCCATCCGGCCGTGGCCTCGACGATCAGCTCCTGCTTGATCTCCTCGATCTGCTCCAGCACCTGTTTGCCGGCCGCCGTCATGCGCACGATGCTGCGCCGTCCGTCCTCCTGCGAGGCGGCCCGTTCCAGCAGGCCCTGCCGGACCAGGTCGGCCACGATCCGGCTGCCCCGCGACGGATCGATCCGCATCTGCTCGGCAATCGCGCCAACCGTCACTTCCTGATGCGGCGCCACGCGCTTGATCACGCCGATCGCATCGATATCGGACAGCTCCAGCCCGGTGCCGATCCGCTTCAGCGCCATGCGGCCGACAAAGCGCCGGCCGATCAAAAGCCGCATGCGCGTCATTGCCCGGCCGATCCCGGCAAGGGCCGGATCGGCATCATCATGTGTTGCGCTGCCGCTGGCCTTGGGCCGCGTGTTTGCCGGATCGTGCCTGTCTGTCATGACCATCTGAATAGCAGGTTCTTTGTCGCTGTAAAATCAAAATGCATGATCTTCGCATTTATATGCTGTTGACATATAATTTCCCGTGGCTCATCCTGACGTCAACAGGAGCCCCCGATCCATGGACAATTCCGTATCCACTGCCGCGGCTGAACGCGTTTCCGTTACCTCCCCATCGTCCTCCCCGTCGCCCGAGTTGTCCGCACCAGCAAGCCTTCCGCCACTGGTAACCGACCCCAAGCTGCGCCTCATTGTCTATCTGCTGCTGCTCGCCGCCATGTTCATGGCCACGCTCGACAACCAGATCGTCTCGACGGCGCTGCCGACCATCGTTGGCGAGTTTGGCGAACTGGAGCGTTTCGGCTGGGTCGGCTCCGCCTATCTGCTGACCACCAGCGCTGTCATGCCGCTTTATGGCAAGCTCGGTGACCTCTTCGGCCGCAAATACGTCATCATCGCCGCCGTGACGATTTTCACCCTTGGCTCGCTCGTCTGTGGTCTGGCCGTCTCGATGAACACGCTGATCGCCGCCCGCGTGCTGCAGGCGCTTGGCGGCGGCGGCATCATGGTGTCGATCTTCGCCATCAATGCCGATCTGTTCGAGCCGCGCGAACGCGCCCGCTACCAGAGCTATTCCAGCCTGGTGCTGATGGCGTCGGGCGCGCTTGGCCCGGTCCTCGGCGGCACGCTGTCGGACTTGTTCGGCTGGCGCTCGATCTTCCTGGTCAACCTGCCGATCGGCATCCTGGTGCTCGCCGGCCTGGTATGGTTGCTGCCGTATCGCAAGCCGCATCGTCGCCCGAAAATCGACTATGCCGGTGCGCTGCTGCTCGCCGGCGCGGTCGCCAGCGTCGTGCTCTGGGCCGATAGCGGCCAGATCTTCGGCTCGCTGATCGCCTGGGAAAGCCTCGGTGTCGTCGCCTTCGGCGTGCTGTGCCTGATCGGCTGGGTCTTCGTCGAGCGCCGGGTGCCCGAACCGGTCGTGCCGCTGTCACTGTTTTCCAGCCGCACGGTCAACCTGCTGCTCTGTATCTCGCTGGTCTCCGGCGCCATCGGCATCGGCTCCGTCAACTATATCGCGCTCTTCCTGCAGACCACCACCGGCCTGTCGCCGTCGATGGCCGGCCTGCTGTTCATCGCCACCACCGGCGGCATCGCGCTCGGCTCGCTGTCGGCCGGCCGCATCATCTCGAAGACCGGCCGCTACAAGCCCTTTGCCATCGCCTCGACCGCGACCGGCATCGTCAGCCTCGCGATCTTCAGCCAGATGCATGCCGGAACTCCGATCATACTGCTCGGCCTTGTCATGCTGCTGCAGGGCATCGGCGTCGGCATCGGCCAACAGGTGCCGGTGATCGGCGTGCAGAATGCCGCCGCGGGCGCCGATGTCGGCGCAGCGACCGGCACGGTAACACTGACCCGCATGGGCGGCGCCGCGATCGCCATCTCGATCTACGGCGCGATCATCAGCGCCGGGCTTGCCCATGTCCAGATCGCCCTACCGGACGGCGGCGATTTCCGCAACCTGACGCCGCAGATGCTGTCAACCCTGCCGCATACGGTCCAGACCACCGTCGCCAACGCCTATTCCGATGCCTTCCTGCCGCTGTTTCTCACCGCATCCGGCATGATGGCGCTCGGCCTGATCGCCGCCCTGATGCTGCCCAATGTCCGCCTGCCGGTGGCAAGGGGCAGGGACGCCTAGCGCGATCTGGGCAATCCCCACGTTGCCGGCGAAAGTGCTTTCGCCCGCATCCGCATCCGCTGCCGTCTAGCCGTAAAACAGCGGCAGCGCGACCCTGACCTCGGCGCCCCCCGAGGGTGCCGTATCGATGTCGATCCGCCCGGCATGGGCCTCGACCAGCGTGCGCACGATGGCCAGGCCGAGCCCCGCGCCGCCGGTCTGGCGCGCCCGCGACGGCTCGCCGCGAATGAACGGTTCCAGCAATGTGTGGCGCAGTTCGGCCGCGATGCCGGGACCTTCGTCGCGAACTGTGATCACCGCATCCCGACCCGAGACCTCAAGCCCGACATGCGCGACCCTGCCATATTTGATCGCATTGTCGATCAGGTTCGACAGGATGCGGCGGAGCGCCAGCCGGTCGCCGAGCACCAGCACTTCGCCGGCCGGCGATCCGGGGTCGAGGTCGACGGCCATGCCGTTGCGGCCCCCGTCGCGGCCTCCGTTGCGGCTCATGTCGGCAATATCTGCCCGTAGCATGGCGCCAAGGTCGATCAGTTCCTCGTCGAGCGCGCCGCTGCCCGCCCGCGCGCTGAGAAGCGCGTCGTCGAGCAGCCGGATCATGTCGTCGATATCCTTGATCGCCCGGTCGCGCTCGTGCGCCTCAGGAATTGCCTCGACCCTCAGCCTCAGTCGCGTCGCAAACGAGCGCACGTCGTGCTGCACGCCGGAAATCAGCGCCAGCCGGGTCCGCATCAGGATCTGCAACCGATCCTGCAGTCGACCGAAGGCGCGGATCAGCACGGCGACATCCGGGGTGCGGCCGGTTGTGCGGGGCAGGGGGATCGGCGGCCCGGACGGATCGAACCGGTCGGCTGCCTGGGCGAGCTTCAGCAGCGGCCGGATTTCGAGCTGCACCAGGATCAGCGTCAGCAGCGCAATCAGCGTGCCGACCAGTCCGGCGCCCATGCCGACCGGCAGTCCGATCACGGTCGTGGCGAAAGGCGGTCGGCTTTCGACGACCAGCACGCTGGCATCGGCAAGCTGGATGCGGAATTCGAGCGGCAGGCCCTGGCCACTGCTGCGCCGGAAGGCCGACACGATGCGCGCGCCGGCCTCGGGGCTTGCGATCGACAGAAGCCGGGCTCCCAGCGCCGTCCTGTAGTCTGCGAATTCGGCCAACCCCGTCAACGCTGGCGGTTGGCCGGGATCGGAACGCACCACCGGTTTCGCCGTCTCCGCGCTTTGCAAGGTCAGATCAAGCGTCGGCGATTGTGCCGCCGCAAGCACCTGCGGCCGATCGACAGACGGCGTGCGCGACAGCAGGTCGGCCAGGGCTGCGAGTTGGCCGGGGCTCGGATGCGGCGAGGTGGCGGTGCCGTTTGCCCGGTAGTAGCCGGCCAGGATGATGATCCACATCGCGATCAGACAGGTCGCGCCGATCGCCAGCATGCGGGCCGTGAGGCCAAGCCGTGCCATCAATTGACCTGCCTGACGCCGGCGGTCAGCAGATAGCCGCCGTTGCGCACCGTGCTGATCAGGCCGCTGCCGGGGCTGAGGTTGTCGAGCTTCTTCCTCAGTCGCGACACCAGAATGTCGACGGTGCGGTCCAGCGGGTCGCAATTGCGCCCATGCGTCCAGTCGAGAATCTGGTCACGCGATAGAACCCGCCTCGGCCGCAGCACGAAACAGGTCAGGAGGTCGAATTCGGCGCTGGTCAGCGCCGCCGGTTCGTCCTCGAAAATCATCACCCGCGCGTCTATGTCGATGACGAAGCGGTCGAAGGCATAGCGGCGCAGGGCCGGTTGCTGTGTCGCCTGGTTCATGCCGCTGCGTCGCAGCAGCGCCCGCACCCGTGCCAGAAGCTCGCGCGGCCCGAACGGCTTGGACAGATAGTCGTCGGCGCCCAGTTCCAGCCCGACCACCCGGTCGGTCTCATCGCTCTTGGCCGTCAGCATCAGGATCGGCACGGCCGAGCCGGCGCGCAGCCTGCGGCAGATCGAAAGCCCGTCTTCGCCCGGCATCATCAGGTCGAGGATGATCAGGTCGGGGCTGCCCTTCTGCAGTTCGGCATCCATCGCACTGCCGCTTTCGGCCAGCCGCATGCGGTAGCCCTCGCGTTCGAGAAGCCGGCCGACGAGGTCGCGGATATCGGGGTCGTCATCGACCATCAGGATGGAAATGTCTGGTGTCGTCATGCCGCGAGGATGATCGGCAAGCCCAGCGAAATCAAGCGTGCGCGGGCCTTTGATACAAAACGCTACATTCGGTTTATCGGCCGGACAAATGCAGGGTCCAGTCTGTGCTCGTCGACAGCCGATGCGCCGCTGTCGCAACAGATACGCCACGAGGAATCCGAGATGAAAAAGACCGCTCTCCTGATCGCCGCCATCGCCTCCCTTGCCATGGTTTCCGAAGCCTCTGCCTGGAGCCGCAACCGCAGCGTCTCCACCTCTCAGGGCACCGCGCATTTCAGCGCATCGGGCTCCTGCGCCGGCGGCAGTTGCAGCCGCAGTGCCACGCGCACCGGCCCCCGAGGCAACAGCCTCTCCGCCACGTCGTCGGCCACCTGCAATTCTGCCAGCCAGAGCTGCAGCCGCAGCAAGACCTATACCGGTTCGAACGGCGGTTCCGCCACGGTCCAAGGCAGCGTTTCCCGATAGCGCCGGATCCGGGCGGCGGGAGCCGCGTCCGATCCATTGCCCCTGACTGACGACACAGAGAAGGAATAGACCATGATGAAACGAATGATCGCTGCGCTTGTCTGCCTGGCCGCGTTGACCGGCAGTGTCGCGGCACAGGAGGGCGTGAAGGTTTCGCCGGAAACACGCGCCCGGATCATTGCGGCCGGCAAGGCCTGCCGGCCTGATATCGGCAGGTTCTGCGCCTCGGTCCAGCGCGGCGAGGGGCGCGTTCTCCAGTGCCTCGTCACCCATGAGAAAGACCTTGAGCCCGATTGCCTCAACGCCATGAAAGCCATGCGCAATTCCTGACCCGATCTGGCCAATCATCTGGCGCGCGGTGGTGCAAAGCACCAGCCTCGCGCCAGCCGCGACTGCCATGGTGCCGCCGTCGAGCTCAGTCTGAATCGGTGGAAAATGGTATCTAAGGTCTTCTTCTCCGGCATGTCCCAGCGCCAGCCCATGCTCACCCGTGTCGTCGGTCTTGCCGCGACCGGCCTGACGCTGTCGCTGCTGTCGAGCTGCATCCTGGTCACCGATACCAGCCGTATGAACATCGACGTCTTCCAGGATGAGGTTGCGCCCGTCTGGCATGATCCGGCCCGCACCCCGCCGGCCGCCACCCAGCCGGTGCCGCAGCGCCGCGAGCTGTATCAGACCCAGTTCCACCAGACCTATGGCCTGCCGGTCACCAATCCGCTGCACCGCACGATGTATGGCGTGATCCGCGACAATGATCACACGCTGCCGGCCATTCCGCTCGACCGGGTCAACCGCGACATGCTGCGCCAGGAGGTCGACTACCAGACCGCCGAGGTTCCCGGTACCATCGTCGTCGATACCAAGGCGCATTATCTCTACTTCGTCCAGGAAAACGGCAAGGCCGTGCGCTACGGTGTCGGCCTCGGTCGCGATGGTTTTGCATGGTCGGGCAGGGGCGTGATCGAGCGCAAGGCCAAGTGGCCGCACTGGACGCCATCCGACGAGATGGTCGCCCGCCAGCCCAACCTGAAGCCTGTTTCGGCCTCCGAAGGCGGCATGGTCGCCGGCCTGAAGAACCCACTCGGCGCCCGCGCCCTCTATATTTATCAGGACGGCAAGGACACCCTGTACCGCGTCCACGGCACGCCCGACTGGCAGTCCGTCGGCAAGGCGACCTCGTCCGGCTGCGTGCGCATGTTCAACCAGGACGTGATCGATCTCTTCGACCGCGTGCCCAACAAGACGCCGATTGTTGTCATTTAGAGACAGGCGCGGACCGCGAATGCCCCTCTCGCAAAGTTGAAAGGGCTGCGCGGTTGCCTTTGTGGCTGCTTTCCTGTTTGCATCGCCCTGGGGCGGAACAAAGCGCTGGCTGAGACGTCTAACGGTGTCTCGCTGCATTTCTACAGGAAATCATTATCTCAATGTCATCTTCGAATAACCTGACCCGACGCTCTCTTCTGTCGCTGACAGGTCTTGGCGCCGCGAGCCTGCTCGCCAGTTGCGCCTCTTCCCGCCCGATCTCGCCGAGCCTGCGCCTTGACGGTCCCGTCGAGCGCCCGATGATCCCGGCAGCGCCCACCGGCCGCTCGCCGGAACTCGATGCCATGTATGGCGAAATCTTCGATGGCGGCTATGTCATCCCGGCTGTGCCGTACTGGAATATCCCCGAGCGCTTCTATCGCCAGCAGGTCATCGACCCGACCGGCCAGCCCGCCGGATCGATCGTCGTCGATACGCCCAACCGCTTCCTCTATCTGGTCGAGCCCGGCGGCACCGCCATGCGCTACGGCGTCGGCATCGGCCGCGAGGGTTTTGCCTGGCAGGGCACCGGCGTCATCCAGTGGCGGCAGAAATGGCCGAAATGGACCCCGCCCGACGAAATGGTCGCGCGCCAGCCCGAACTGGTCAAATATTCCATCGCCAATGGCGGCATGCCGCCCGGCCTGAAAAACCCCCTCGGCGCCCGCGCCCTCTACATCTTCCAGAATGGCGAAGACACGCTCTACCGCCTGCACGGCTCGCCGGAATGGAACTCGATCGGCAAGGCCGTCTCGTCGGGCTGCGTGCGCCTGATGAACCAGGACATCATCGACCTCTACGAACGCGTGCCCAACAAGGCCAAGGTCCAGGTCTGGCAGTAAGATGTTCAGGGGGAGGGGCTGTTTCCAACCCGGTCCAACCCTTACCCTTCATCCCCCAATTCCGCCTGCAGCCGCTTGAGGCTGTCGCGCAGGGTGACGACCTCATCAAGCGAACAGCCGGTCTGCTCGCCGATCGCACGGAACACGCCGACGGCCTGTTTCTTCAGCGCCCGGCCGGTGTCGGTGAGCGTGATATACACCTGCCGCTCGTCGGTGGCATCGCGGCGGCGCGCGACATGGCCGGCCTGTTCCAGGCGCTTCAGCAGGGGTGACAGCGTGCCGGAATCGAGGCCGACCTTTTCGCCGAGCGCCTTCACCGGCACGTCGTCATTTTCCCATAGCGCCATCATCACCAGATACTGCGGATAGGTCAGGCCCAGCGGCGCCAGCAGAGGCTTGTAGGCGCGGGTGAACGCATGCGCTGCGCCGTACAGCGCAAAGCAAAGTTGCTTGTCGAGCGTCAGCTCTTTTTCCAGTGTTTCGTCGTCCATGGCTTGATCGAACCTCCTAGGATGCGGATCTGTTTCCGACTCTGTCGGAAAGATTATTTTTATGCAATGCGCAAAAAAGAATTGCGCACAAATAAATTGTGCAATATATAGAGATCATCGCAATACAAGATAAGGACCTACATCATGGCTATTCTCTACACCGCACATGCTTCCGCCACCGGTGGCCGTACCGGCCACGCCGTCAGCGACAATGGCGTCCTTGACGTCGCGCTGACCACCCCGAAGGAACTGGGCGGCGACGGCGCCACCGGCACCAATCCCGAACAGCTGTTTGCCGCCGGCTATTCCGCCTGCTTCCTCGGCGCATTGAAATTCGTCGCCTCCAAGGAAAAGCTGAAGCTTTCGGAAGAGACCAAGGTCTATACCGATGTCGGCATCGGCCCGCGCGCCGATGGCGGCGGCTTCGAAATCGATGTGAAGATCTCGGTCGAGATCCCCGGCGTCGAGCGCGAGCTGGCGGAAAAGCTGGTCGCTGCCGCCCACATCGTCTGCCCCTACAGCCATGCCATGCGCACCTCGACCGAAGTGCCGGTCTCCGTCCGCTGACACGGGCCTTTGCCGCCTCTGCCGCCAGGGGCGTGCAGGCTGGCCGATGAACCGGCTACCTCCGGCCGGTTCATCGCCGTCGATCCACCGCCTGTTACCAACGTCTGTCATCAATGCCAGAAGGCCGGCCCCCGCCGGCCTTTTTTGCATTTTGGGCAGCCCTCTTGCCGCCAGAAAGAAAGCGCCTATACCCTTTCCCGAGGAAAGGATGCCCCATGCTGTTCGAGACAAGTGACGCGCCGGAAGACGGCATGTTGGAAGCCGTGACGGTGACCAGGGCGGTCATTGCCGCCGCCGAGCGACTTGGCCTGTCCGCCCGCCAGCTTTCCGTCATCCTTGGTCTTTCCGAAGCCTCGCTGTCACGGATGAAACGGCTCGAATTCCGCCTCGAACGCGGCACCAAGCCCTTCGAGCTCGGACTTCTGCTGATCCGACTGTTCCGCGCGCTCGATGCCGTCACCGGCGGCGATGAGCTGGTCGCCCGCGCCTGGCTGAAGAATGGCAACAGCGTGTTGGGCGGCATTCCGGCTGAACGCATGTCCACGGTCGCAGGCCTTGTCGATGTGCTTGCCTATCTCGATGCCCGTCGTGCCCTCGTTTGAACCGCAGCCGTTCAGCGGCACCATCTGGCGCATGGCCGAGATCCAGCATCAGGCATCGGTGATGAAACTGGTCGACACGATTGAGGAGCAGGCTTTGCTCGAACGCCTGCTGGAAGAGACGAAACCGGCCCTGCCGCGCGAATGTGCCGGGCTCGACCCGCTGCTGTCGGCGCCATTCCGCTACGGCGCCCCCGATCCCGGCGGTTCACGGTTCCGCAGGGCAGGGCGCACGCTTGGCATTTTCTACGGTGCCGAAACCGTCGAGGCGGCGCTCGCCGACATGGTGATCCAGCGTCTCAAGCTCTTCGCCGAGGCTCCGGCAACGGCATCGTCCACGATGCCCGGCGATTTCATCGCTTTCGCCGTTCCGGTCTCGACCATGCGAGCGATAGATCTTGGCGCCGAGAGGTTCGAAGAGGGCGAGGTTGCAGGTGACGCTGCCTGCCAGTCCTTAGCTGATGACGCTCGCGAGGCTGGTGTCGAAGCGATCGTCTATCCGTCGCCGCTCTTTCGCCTACCATCAGTAAAGGCCACTGGTCGCAGTCTCGCCCTTCTGTCACCCAAGGTCTTTGCCTCGAGCGAACCGGTCGAGCGCCAGCGGTGGCGGATTCGCATCTCTGCAACCACGGTTTCCGCGCTTTGCGACATGCCGGCCCGCAGGTTCGGGTTTTCACTGTCAGATCTGATCGACGACCGAGATGGAAATTGGGGGTAAGATCCACCGCCCGCTAAGGATCTGATCTACATAAGCACTGCTAGTAGATCCGGCAGCTGCACCTCAGTCGGCTTTTTGGCAGGTTCGCAAGCGAACAATCTGTGGGTTCTCTGTGCTAACCACGTAGTCAAAATCCTGAAGGGAAAAATCGTCGCTGGTTTCGTAGTCGAGATTTGCCAAGACCGATGCTCGACTATTCCAGCCGGTCGGGCAAGAAGTGGAGCGTGAAACGAGTAGCAGAGTACCTACCGGCATCCAGCTGCTGGAGACCTTGTTTTCGCGCCTCGTTTGGGCCGCTTCAAATGCAAGCACTGTGACTATGCTGGAGAGTGCGGCGATAAATACGGTCCCCAATACGTTCATCAATATTTCTCACGACAATGATCCGGCCGATATACATCGGCGTGATTCTCCTGTCGATCTTCCTGCTTCTGAATCGAGGGAGGTTGCGGGCTGCTACCATTTAGGCTGCGTGAACAGCGCCGCCTAGACGCTGACCTCCAGCATGCCCTGGCGCAGCACATCTGAATCCACGGTCAGTTCCGCCTCGATATCGGCATGCACCGCACGCCAGATCGGCACGGCGGCGGAAAGCACGGCGGTGCCGTCCGGCGTCAGTCTCAGCCGCCGCCCGCGTTTGTCCTTCGGGTCGGGTTCCACCGTGATCCAGCCGCGTCGCTCCAGTGGTTTGAGCGCCGCCGTCAGCGTCGTGCGGTCCATGGCCAGCAGTCTGGCGACAGGCCCCATCGGCGGCGGTTCCGGCCGGTTCAGCGCCATCATCAGGGAAAATTGCTGGTTGGTCAGGCCAAGGGCCTTCAGCGCCGTGTCGAAGCGGCGGGCCAGCGCGCGCGCAGCGCGTTGCGCATGCAGGCACAGGCACGAGTCACGGATATGGATGGTGGTCGAATAGGGAATCGGCGTGGGATTTGACATATGCTATTTATGTTGATATCAACGTAAAAGTCAAGAGGAGGACGAGGAAATGGAACATTCTGTCGTATCGCGTGAGGAGTGGCTGGACGCCCGCAAGGCGCTGCTGGCGAGTGAAAAGCAGATGACCCGCCTGCGTGACAAGGTGAATGCCGAGCGTCTCGCTCTGCCCTGGGTCAGGGTCGACAAGGACTATGTCTTCGACACGCCGGCCGGCCCAAGAAGCCTTGCCGACCTGTTCGACGGACGCAGCCAGCTTGAGATCTATCATTTCATGTTCGGTCCGGACTGGGATGCCGGCTGCCCCGGCTGCTCGTTCTTTGCCGATCACATCGATGGCATGTTGCCGCATCTCAACAATCACGACGTCACATTCGTCTGCGTCTCGCGTGCGCCGCTCGACAAGATCGAGGCCTACAAGCGCCGGATGAACTGGCAGTTTCCCTGGGTCTCGTCCTTCGGCAGCGATTTCAATTTCGACTTCCACGTCTCGTTCACGCCCGAACAGCTGGAATCCGGCAGCGTCTTCTACAATTTCCGCGAAACACCGCACGAAGATGCCCATGATGAGCTGCCCGGTCTGTCGAGCTTCTATCGCAACGAAAAAGGCGAGATCTTCCACACCTATTCGCAATATGCCCGGGGTGGCGAAGAAGGGCTCGGCGCGCTGATGATGCTCGACGCTGCTCCGCTCGGCCGCAACGAGACCTCGACGCTGAGTTTCGTCAAGCGCAAGGACGAATACGAACAGAAGCCGGTGGCCGCCGCCAGTTGCCACTGACGCTTGCTGGCAAGGCTGCAAGCCTGGATCTGCATCTCGAACGGCATCAACCGCAAACGCAAAGTGCATTGCCGATGAACGCATTTCATCGGTGATGCATTTTCCGCAATGGGAGGAATTCATCATGGAATTTGCAAAGCCGCGTGAAGAACATCGCTTTCTCGACAGGCTCCTTGGCGACTGGATCTATACCAGTTCCACCGGTCACAAGGACTATGACGCCAATGATCCGGACAAGGTCTGGACGGAGACCGTTCGTTCGATCGGCGGCCTTTGGGTGATCTCGGAAGGCGAGGGTGGCATGGGAGATGGCAGCCGATCTTCGATGATCATGACACTTGGCTATGATCCCCGTCTCGGGCACTATGTTGGAACCTGGATCGGGTCTATGATGGACAAGCTCTGGGTCTACAAGGGCTGGGTCGAGGACGAAGGTCAAACGCTCGTGCTGGAGGCGGAGGGGCCGTCGTTCGAAGACCCGTCAAGGACGGAGGTCTACCGCGATGTCATACATTTCCATGATGACGATCACCGGTCGTTCTCCGGCAGCGTCCGCAAGCCGGATGGCAGTTTCCACGTTTTCATGACCAGCGAAAGCAAGCGCCGCGCCTGAAGCGGCCCACAGGGAGAACACCATGCACAGCATGCACGGCAAGTTTATCTGGTATGAACTGATGACCAGCGACACCGCTGGGGCGGCAAAATTTTATGGCGAGGTTGCCGGCTGGACCGCCAAGGACAGCGGCATGCCGGACATGAACTACACGATCCTGTCGATTGCCGGTTCCGAAATGGGTGTGGCCGGCATGCTGCCGCTGACCGATGAGGTAAAGGCCCGCGGCATTCCCTCGAACTGGACCGGATATGTTGCCGTCGACAATGTCGACCGGGTTGCGGATCACTTCGTCAGCGATGGCGGCAAGGTGGTCCATGGCCCGATCGACATCCATGGTGTCGGCCGCTTCGCCGTGCTTGCCGATCCGCAGGGTGCAGTCCTTGCCGTGATGACGCCGATCATTCCGGCCGGTGGTGTGCCGCCCGAGCCGGCCCCCGATACGCCCGGCACCTTCGGCTGGCGCGAACTGATGGCGCGCAACGGCACGGAAGCCTTCGATTTCTATTCGGGAATCTTCGGCTGGCAAAAGGATACCGCCGTCGACATGGGGCCAATGGGCGTATACCAGCTGTTCCGCAAGGACGACCAAGTGATTGGCGGCATGATGACCAAACCTGCCGAGGTGCCGCTCCCCTGCTGGGGCTACTACGTCAATGTCGACGCGATCGACACGGCTGTCGCGCGGGTGACGAAAGCCGGTGGCACGGTGATCCAGGAACCGATGGAAGTCCCCGGTCCCGCCTGGATCATCCAGGCCATCGACCCCCAGGGTGCCTATTTCGCCTTGGTCGCGCCCAAGCGCTAACGGCTTTTGCCGGGCCTGGCCGTCTGCGCACAGCCTGGCTGCTGGCGCCGGCCCTTGCCGTTTGCTGCTTGCCTTGCCGCTTGCCGCTCTCCTCGGGCCAGCCCCTCACCCTGACCCTCTCCCCGCAGGCGGGGAGAGAGGACGGAGACGTTGGTGAAGCGCCGGCCAAACCCGTCCTTCTCCCCGCCTGCGGGGAGAAGGTGGCGGCAGCCGGATGAGGGGCAG
>ERZ1034375.76-NODE-76-length-30093-cov-78.389326_pt1 | contig 30093 bp, 31 predicted proteins | sample MGYA00520585_ERZ1034375 | MGnify/ENA primary metagenome ERZ1034375 (study PRJEB33736, sample SAMEA104288463) | Azolla filiculoides | biome: Urban; feature: water surface; material: ditch water | place: Netherlands | collected 2014 ... | reverse complement strand
TGTTGAAGTCATAGGACCTACTGAGCAAGAATTTAAAGTTTTACCACAACCCTGGGTAGTAGAAAGAACATTTGGGTAGTTTAACCAATATCATCGTCTAAGCAAGGATTATGAGCGTTTAACACAAATGAGCGAAGGGGCTATATATGCTCTTATGACTAGAATTATGCTACTTCCTCTTGTCTCCTCAACATTTACTTTATAAATCATCTCTGAAAGCTACACCGAAATTGTATTATACTCGTTTTTACTCTTAACTTTTGTTTAAGTCCCGCTAGTAGTTTATTTATTGTGAGAATGAATGATTACTGTTAAATCAAACCACATTGACTATGAGTTCCTGAGTGACCTTGGCGTGCTCCTCACCCCCTCGCTTGTTTAATACAATATCGAGAAAGAAGTAACTTTGGGAGTCATGCTCAATTTCTGCCAAATTAATTTCCAGATTTAGAAATCCTTATTTCCGATAAATACACGCGCTAATTACAAGTATTGGAGAGAGGTATTTACAGCAGAATTCAGCAATCAGGAGTGAACGCCGCTTGATGTTCGATAGCGCAGCGTGCTGTAAAAAACAATATCCCCAACTTCATAGACAAATCGGGGATATGAGAGTGAGCGATTTTTATAACTTAGATAAGATTGGTATATTAATATATTATAAAGAAATATTAAAAATAATGATTTAACAACTTATTTATATAGTGAAAAAGTTGTTAAACCTCTGAGGGAATATTATCTACTAAGCGATCGCTCCGTTCACCGCAAGCATCACGAATGTCTGTCAATTGGTCTTGGCTATTAACTGGACATCGTGGTGATGGTAGTTCATTATTAGGCCAAGTCGATAGATAAAAACAAGGACACAGTAATGATGGCATACCCATTGTCTTAATGGGTATCGGCATAGCACAACGTCCACAAGCAAGGACTTCCCAAGTGGGTGTTAGGAGTTCAGCTATGGTTTCTTGTGTACCTTCTAAATAACATTCACTGATTTTTAAGGAAATAATTTTCTCCCAACATTCTTCAAATTCCGGACTATAGCGCTCGCCATTTAATACAGATGTAGGTAACAGGCTTGCTTCTCCATTACCTACTATCACTTTTTTCCCTAACTGAAACCAGTGAGCGAGATATTTTTTAACGTCTTGTTTGTTTGCCATATCTTGATTTTAGTGGCTAATTCAGAAATTTTACCTGATCAATCTTTAATTTTGAATTAAGACTTGGCAGGTGGTAAGGGAAAACCCAGAACACTGAGATTAAGAACATGACCACCAGTAACCAAGTAAACTGTTTCACACACTGAACCTAACTGACGGATTAAAGCACTAAGGCGATCCCGAAATGTTCGACCCATAGGATAAGCTGGAATCACACCCCAACCAGTTTCTTCGGCAACGAATAGCAAATCAGCCTCAACTAACGGTATTGCTTCTAACAACTCTCCCAAGGTCGTTTCCCAACTTAAATCATCTTGCCCTATAAAATTAGCTACCCAAGTTCCTAAAGAATCAACCAAAATACAGGTGTTAGGCTTGGCATCTGTTAAGGCAGCAGTAAGTTTTACAGGTATATTCAGAGTTACCCAATCTTCAGGACGGCGTTCTTTGTGTTTTTGAATGCGTTGTTGCCACTCTTGATCACGGAAATTCTCAGTAGCTGTTGCTATATAAATAACTGGTTTTCCCGATTCAATAGCTAGATATTCAGCCCATTCACTTTTACCTGAACGTGCTGGGCCTGTTATTAATATAACTCTACTCATAATTCTATCAGACTCCTCGTCTCTTTTAGGGTGCGTCAGACTGGATATACAATAAAGAGAAGTTTCCGTTTCTTAATTCTGTCAATAATTTGCACTCTTAACACACTCTGAATAGAAATTAGTCAATACCACCAACACAAGTTTCAGGATCTCTCTATGAAACCAGGCTTAAAACGCATTGAGGCAACTCTACATGATTTGGGGATACGCACTACTGATTTGTCATCAGAAACAGGTGATGCTACAAAACGCCCCTTCTCCTTTAGGATTAGCGTTGGATCTACCAAATCTAGAGAAAGCAAAGCAACTTCAGATGATGAATGCATAAATACAGTTAATAACAATATAAATACGGAAATATCTTCAGATTCACAGCCAGATTTATTTCCCAAACATAATTCCGTACAAACTTTTCCTACTGAGGAGAATGGAGGGAAAATGCCCAGCTTACCTAAGTTTAAAACACCAAGCTTTAGTAATCATCGGCACGGAGCAAATCCAGCATTTGCCATGAATCTCTTGCAAGACATTCAAGAAACTGTGGGAGGTTGGCAAACAGAACTACAACTAATTCTCCAGCAAATTCAGGATATTTATTTAGAAGGTCCAGTGATTAATGGTTGGTTAGAATCCAATCCTCAAGAATCAGAACTAGGGGGAACTGCTACACTGCGTCACGCTGAAGTTGAGCGGCTAATGCATTACGTAGAAGAAATTTGTGAACCTAGTGATAAGATACGTTATCACTCCTCATGTACTGACTACCGCCTGTGCGGAATCAATGCTGCTGGTAAAGTCTGGTCGCGTCAATGTCCAGTCGAACAAGTGCCAAATGTGAGTATGGCCATTGCCCGTTACCAAAAATTACGTCAACTGTTTGGGCGCAAACAATATTTAGAAACTCGCTTGAGCCAACTAGCGGAAACACTTGTAGCGTTGCATAGTCATATACAACAAGTATGAAGTTGTAGTAAAGTGTCCAATGATGTCTCGTAAAAATTATCAGTACCACACTGTATATTAAGTTTCTATACCCGTAATTATAGGGTAAATTAACAGGTAAAGAGCAACTATAAAATTCAATCTAAACTAGAACTCAAAAGTTATGATAGCCGTATGCACTGGAATGAGTTACAAAATTTACCTAACAAGCCTTACATCAAAAAGCTTTTAACCCTGTTCTCTATTCCCTGTTCCCTGCTATATACCAATCAAGACAATGCCAGATATCCAAATCTCTGTCCTCATTTGTACTCACAATCGAGATACCTACTTAGGTGCAGCAATTGATAGTCTATTAGCACAGGAGTTTACAGCTAACTTTGAAATTGTGGTAGTGGATAATGGATCTGGCGATCTCACTCGTGAAGTTGTAGAACAAAGATCCAGCCATCCCCACCTCAAGTATATATTTGAACCCACCCTTGGCTTATCCGTAGCTCGCAACACAGGTGCTAAAATTGCCAGTGCGGAAATTCTCGCTTATTTAGATGATGATGCAGTAGCCACTCCCCAATGGTTACAGGTTTTGTATTCTGCATATCAAGATAATTCTCAACTAGTGATCGCAGGAGGTAAAGTTACTCTGATATGGCCTCCAGACATCAAACCACCAAAATGGTTATCTCCCGGACTAGCTGCCAACTTAGGAGCCTATGACTTAGGAGACAACATGCTCTACATTCAACAGCCAGGTTCAACCCCAAGAGGCTTAAATTACTCCATCAGACGCAGTTTTCTAGAAGAAATAGGCGGTTTTGATCCGCAGTTAGGACGAGTAGGCAAAAACCTATTATCCAATGAAGAACTGCAAATGACTGAATTTGCCCTTCAGCGTGGCTGGCAAGTCGCTTATCTTCCCCAAGCCTTAGTAGCTCACAAAGTCGCCCCAGAACGCCTCAAACCCTCCTGGTTCTTAAGTCGGGGTTGGTGGCAAGGTATCAGTGAATGCTATCGAGAACAACTTGCTGGTCAAGCCGATATTAGCCAACTACAACGAGGTAGCGAAAAGTTTGTACGTGGCTTATATAAATCATTACAATATATTACTGATCCAGCGGAAAGATTTGATAACCTAGTTTATGTTTATGGTCAGATTGGTTACTTAAAGGCGGCAATTCACAGACTTCTGTTTAAAGAGAACAAAAAATAACTTAAATTAATAGCTTATTATGACATCTTATTATGACATCTAAAATACCAGTTTCCGTACTTATTCCTGCCAAAAACGAACAAGCAAACCTACCAGCTTGTTTAACAAGTTTACAACCAGCCGACGAAATTTTTCTCGTCGATTCCCAAAGCACTGATAAAAGCATAGAAATTGCTGGAATTTACGGTGCTAACGTCGTACAATTTAAATTTAATGGCAGTTGGCCGAAAAAGAAAAATTGGTCATTAGAAAATCTACCTTTTCGCAATGAATGGGTATTAATCGTTGATTGTGATGAACGCATTACACCTGAATCTTGGGCTGAAATTGCCGAAGTAATTCAAAACGAAGAATGTAATGGTTATTATATCAATCGCCGTGTATTTTTCTTAGGGAAATGGATTCGTCACGGAGGAAAATATCCTGATTGGAATCTCCGGTTATTTAAACATCAAAAAGGCCGTTACGAAAACCTCAGCACCGAAGATATTCCCAACACAGGGGATAACGAAGTTCACGAACACGTCATCTTGCAAGGAAAAGTTGGGTATCTTAAACATGAGATTCTCCACGAAGACTTTCGGGATTTATATCACTGGTTAGAAAGACATAATCGCTATTCTAATTGGGAAGCCCGTGTTTATTTAAATTTGCTCATAGGTAAAGATAAAAGCGGCACCATTAGCGCAAATCTATTTGGTGATGCAGTACAACGCAAACGCTTCTTAAAAACCGTGTGGGTACGCTTACCATTTAAACCATTATTAAGATTTATTTTGTTCTATATAATTCAGAGTGGTTTTTTAGATGGCAAAGCCGGATATATTTACGGTCGTCTACTAAGTCAATATGAATATCAAATTGGAGTCAAACTTTACGAATTACAGACTTTAGGTGGAACATTAAACGTTGCCAAAACCCCTGCATACACAGCCAAACCGGTAAATCAAGAAGTTGAAAAAACAGCAATTTAATTCATTAGTCATTAGCTATTAGTCATGAGTTAAAAACCTATAAACTACTCACCCAGTCCCCAATCACCAATGAACGATGACAAACCATTTGTAGATTTACGGAAATATGACCAATCCCGGTTTGATCGCGGTCGTCCAGGTTGGTATGTTTTATTATGGTGGTTAGTACAGGCGATCGCATTTCCCCTCACTCTCCACCCACTAAATAATCTCCGTTGTGCCTTACTAAGGCTGTTTGGAGCTAAAATCGGCAAAGGCGTAGTAATTCGACCCACAGCCCGTTTTACCTATCCTTGGAAAGTTACCATCGGTGCTTACAGTTGGATTGGTGATGACGTAATATTCTACAGCTTGGATCAGATTCACATTGGTGAACAGTGCATAGTTTCCCAAAAAAGTTACCTGTGTACAGGTAGTCATGACATCCAAGATCCAGCCTTTGGTTTGAAAACTGCAAGTATTACCATCGGTAACGGTGCATGGGTAGCAACAGATTGTTTTATCGGCCCAGGAGTAGAAATTGGCGCTAATGCAGTGATAGGTACGCGTAGTAGTGTATTTACCAATATGCCACCAGGTCAAGTTTGTTGGGGGAGTCCCTGTCGTCCCGAATATCCAAGAGTTAGAGAATAGGGAGCATTTACATTAGAAAAATTTGAGTAACCTTTCCGCACCCAGTTTTCAGCCCCTATGAGTATTAGATATAGGAATCCTATTCCCTGAATAGATGAGATTCCGTACCAAATTAGTTATAAACGGATGGATTCAGAAATCATGAGAATTAGGGATTAAAACTGCTCAACAGATTCATAATTCCGTCCATCTATTGAGCTAGTACCGCAGGACAGAATTTAAAATTTAAAATCCAAAAAAAATCATCATATTTTCCCACCAAGAAGTTGTGAGATTTCCGACACTCAGCTTCATTTTTCGGCGGATATCTTGAATATTCTAGTTTTCGAACTGGGCTAGAGTCTGCGCTTCTCGTTCAAAACGCCGAGATAAAGACCGTTTATATTCTCTACCAGCAGAACATTGTACATTTCCTGTCAACGGATGTTATAAAACATAACTTCCTTGAAAAGATTCTCGGTTGGAATTTGTTTGAAACATCAAATCTTCGGGAAATTTATTAGGAGTCTAGCAGACGTACAAAGGGGTAATGAAAACATTATTGGTGGGGAAAGGACAACCAAAATCAGGTCGCGCTATTCTATCATTATCAACATTATTATCTAACCAAAATACACCTGCTTGCTTGAGTTCTTCATTGTTGGGATGTTCAGCAGAACAAGGATCGAAACTTCTTACACCAAAGCATATTCAAGAAAAGTCGCTTTTATTTTCTTGAATATGCTTTGGTGTAAGAAGTTTGGAACATGGATTTATAAAAATCGCCAAATTCGTTTTTCACAGAAACAGGAAGATTGACACTAGAAGGGACTTTTACTGTGCGGTACTTAGTGACTTCAGCCTGTCCTTTGGGTGACAGAATATAAACAATTAAATCCTGCTCAGACGTGGCATTAATCATACCCAAACGAATGGGTAACATAAACTTAGGTGACTCCTAGGGAACTTGCAAAGCTCGTATAAATTGATAACCTAATTCCTCAAATTTATCTAAGTTAGCTTTAGCAACAAAGAACTTTATGGAAGAACGAATGTAAGGTTTTAGTAATTGATTTGCCCCTCTAGCAATTTTGTAACCATTACGTCGCCAAGTTTCTAAACCACCAGACTCTTTGGCCCTGAGGATGTGAACATCATATTCACCAACATTGAACCGTGCTTCAAAAGTGACACCCAAACTATTATCTTGTGTCCTATTTTCCTCCGCACTTCCTCTTATCGCTGCTGCCATTGGTACTGGCATATCCAGTGTTTTGTCAGCTGGGGCCCATGGGTCTTCATCAAAATATTCTACTAATCTAGGGGCCCTAAAAGCGTCTAATCTTTCAATAATTTTAGGCTCAGCAACACGCCACACACTTGTTTCTCTTTCATTACTGTTGGTACAGGCACGAATAGAGCAAAATCTTCAACTTCACCTTGAAAGTCATTAGCCATTGTTAATACTGTTTGATTTCCATCTCTTGCAATAACCACTTGAGAAGCTTGGTTGTACAATTTAGTATCGGCTTTCGCAACATAAAAACCATAAAAAGCTATCGCTTTAGGTACAAAAGGGAAGATAGTGAAAAGTGCTATTATTAAAAGCATAAATAGGTTATTTCATTTTCTTGGTGATGGTTGATTGGTGATTAGAGGCAGAAATAGAAAAGCTTGATATATAGAATAGCTCGATATCATACTTTCAATTTAGATGATCTTTTTCTCTTTTACTCTTGAATTTATGAACTCCTTTTCTTCTTCTTCCAGCCAAGAAAACTTGGGTGAGAACCAAAGAGTATCTATGAGAATAGTTAATGGTGCAAGGGCAAATAATGCCCAAAAAACGGCGGTAGAAAGGAAGAAGTAATTCCGCAAAATAAATGCGAATAGGACAATACAAACCGCCCAAACTATACAACCTGTACGTGTATTAGGAATAGACCGGGGATCTGTCACCATAAATAAGGCAAATAGTATTAAAGCCCACCTTCCGCCAAGGCTCTCACCTCATAGCCATGCCGTGATGTATGTAACTTTTCATGATCTGCGACATAATTTTGCTCACCGAGCGCGTGAAGCCGGATGGATTTTGGAGGAGGTTGCTTATTATCTCGGTCATATCATCAAAAAGGGAACTCCAGCTATTCAAACTACTGTTTGGTATACCCAAAGTAGCCCTTGAGCAAGTGAAAGACAAGCTTACCTTGCTCAAGGGATAAATCGTCTCTTCGCCATGTTACCCAAGTTCTTTTACTATTGAGATGACTCCAGAACCTTTTGCAAATAAGCAGGATGCTTATTTGCAATTAATTTGAGCCACAAATTGTCTTGTTTGCAAGCCGGAGCATTTATGTTTGCGAGCCGCAACAGGTATGGGCTGCGCCAAAAAAATTCAAAATTCAAATTTTCAAAAACCCTTTCCTCTAGACTATTGTTCAATCCCAAATCCAAAATCTAAAATTCTCCTGTCTCCAATTACTGACAGACCCATTTCCATAGAGGATGAGTAGAACCCTGTTGACGTATTCGACAAACTTGTTTTTCTAAACGTTGCTTTTCTGGTTGCGGTAGTCCCACCAGAATATTGCGACCTTGCCAAACTAAAACCAAAACAGTCATAGCGATACAAAAGGCTAGACCCAAAGTAGATAGAGGATGAAAAAAGAGTCCATAACGCACAGCCGACCAAGTAAAGTATTGTTGCCATAAAGCAATTTCTGAACATAAATCCCACAAACAAGCAGGTGAAATAATTAGCCATAAACAGCAGACAAACAACCACCTGCCATATACTGTCAACTGGTGTAATCTCTGTACTTGCTCAAGAAAAGAAACATCAGAGTTATAAATGATCGAGTCATCAATTGGTGGTTCTTCTTGTTCAGCCATAGGGCAATAACAATTTTATAATTTGGATTTTGGATTTGCAATTATGACTCTAGAATTCTGCTGAAAGCAGTTTTCATGTATTTAGACCACACCGTAAATTAATCAATTTCTTCCTTTGCACTAAATTTTCATTAAAGGGTGTTTGAAAAGTTGGAAAAGGTATAATTTGTAATTTGTCATTCTGTATCCCTTCGGGACACTGCGTGAACGCGAAGCGTACCGGAGGATCTAGAATCTAGGGTTTGAGCGATTACTCTGATATGCTGCGCTACTTACCCTGCGGGAAGCAAGCTACAGCATGAGTTTTCAAACATCCTCTTAAAGTGCGGTTAATTTACCTGAAAATTGGTGTTGCTATTTTCTCTATTAGACCTATTGCAAAATTGTTTATGTGGTATGATAGAGGAATTTACATTTTATGTATTTTTGGTGTTCTTTGGGCTCGCTAATTCAAACATAACCCTCTAACTCTAACTTTTGGCTAAAACAAATACATCCCCCGATTATAAGATAAAATTAATTCTGCAAGAGGTCTATTAACCATCCTAGGAACTAACAGAGTTATCAATGTTTTCAATTGTGCCTGTACGCTCTCGCCATAATGTTAGCAGTGTACTGGCAATGAAAATGCTCGAATAAGCCCCCATTAAAAAGCCAATAATTAAAGCTAGAGAAAAATTCCTCAAAGTTTCACCGCCAAATAGAAAAATAGCGGTTAAAGTCAGCAAAGTTGTTAAAGTAGTGTTGATTGACCTGGATAAAGTTTGATTGACAGCATCATCAACAATATCAGCAATAGGTCTGTCAGGATTAATTTTGAGAGTTTCCCGGATGCGGTCATAAATTACCACTGTGTCGTTAACTGAGAAACCAGTGATGGTTAGCAAGGCAACAATAAATAGACTATCTACTTCTATACCTGCAACTAGACCTAAAATTGAGAATGCCCCCACTGTCACCAAAATATCGTGAAATAAGGCAACAATGGCAAAAATTGCATAGTCTACCTGGAAACGCAAGCTCATATAAATAGTAATACCTGTAAAGGAAACTACTAGAGCTAAAACACCAGACCTAAAAAGTTCTCTTCCTAAAGTCGGACCAACAGAGTCAATTTGGTTTTTCTGCAGGTCAAAAGCACCGATTTTTTCGCTTAATGCGTTTTGTAAATTCGTGCGTTGCTCGGTTTCCAGGTTTTTTGTGCGGATGGTGATGCCATTTTCTTGGCCATTTTCAGAGATTAATTGAATGCTACTATCTCCAAGTCCTTGGTCTTTAGCGACTTCCCGAACGGTGTTAATATCTATTGGTTTGTCACAGTTACCAAGCTGGCTACAATCCCGCACTAATTGTAAGCGTGTCCCACCGATAAAATCTAAACTAGGACGTAATGGTGCTTTAATGTTGGGATTTTGCGAAGAAATCACCATTGAGATGATACCACTGAGAATGATGGCTGCGGAAATAGTCCACCAAATACTCCGAGCTTTGTTAATACGTAATGTCATTGAGCCACCTTAGCCTTATTTGATGCTGGCAGTTTGGGACAGTAGAGTTCTGTTTTCCGCCAAGAGGGAATGGAAACAGCTAAAAACATCAAGGTACGACTACAGGTGATGGCTGTAAACATACTGACACCAACTCCTAAAGCTAAGGTGAGGGCAAAGCCTTTGACTAAACCAGAACCTAACCAAAATAGGGCGGCACAAGCTATCCAGGTAGTAACATTACTATCTAAAATACTGGAAAATGCCCGGTAAAAACCAGATTCTACAGAACGATATAATGATTTACCTGCTCGCAATTCTTCCCTCGTTCGTTCAAAAATTAGTACGTTGGCATCTACAGCCATTCCAATACTGAGAATAAAACCAGCAATTCCTGGCAAGGTGAGGGTGACACCCAATAAGCAAAATGTAGCCCAGCTTAAAAGGGAGTATATCACTAGTGATACATCAGCAATAAGGCCTGGTAGTCTATAGTAGACTACCATGAATATCAATACTAAAATTAGACCACCGATACCGGCGTAAATGCTGCTTTGAATACTGTCTTTACCCAAGGTTGCGCCCACTGTTCTTCTTTCAGCGATTTCTACAGGTACGGGTAAGGCACCACCTCTTAATTGTACACCTAAGTTGTTAGCTTCTTCTGCTTCAAGGCGTCCTGTAATTACTGCAGAACCGCCTGTTATTCCAGTGGAAGCAAATTCTACTCCTACGGTGGGAGAACTAATTAATTCTTTGTCTAGAAAAATACCGATGGTGCGACCTGTTCCTGCTAACTTTTTTGTTAAGTCAGCAAATAGTTCACCACCTTTAGGATCGAAGCGGATGGCTACATTCCAGTTAGTACCTTGGGTGGGTTCACCATAGGCATCTTTGAGGTATTTACCTGTGAGTGGTGGGTTGGTGCTTTCAAATAATTCGGTGATCGCTCGGTTATTGTTCTGCAACTCTTCTTTATTTTTGGCGATCGCTTCTTTATCGTTGCTCTTTCTCAACTCTTCTTGTTTGGCTTTTAGTTCTTTTCGTGATACTTGTAGCGCAAATATTTGAGTCTCTGTATTTGGTTTTTGAGTCCGAAATTCTAACTGGGCTGTACCACCTAGTACCCGTTCTGCCTGTTGTGGATCATTGACTCCAGGCAACTGCACTAAAATTTTATCAGTACCGACTGTTTGAATCACTGGTTCAGAAACGCCTAGACCGTTAATACGACCTTCGACGACTTTTTTCACGGCTTCCAATTCGCGTTCGGTAATTTCCTTAATTTCCTCGCTTGGTTTCACCTGAATTGTAAGCTGTGAGCCTCCCCGTAAGTCCAGTCCTAAGGGTACAGGAATTGTCGCAATCACCGTAATAGCGGCGATTACCAAAACTATAATTAACGCTAATAGCGCTCGCTGTCTTTGCATACCATCACTCACAACTGACAAAGGCTATAATAGCGTTCTTTTTGTCAGGTTTGAGTAGAAGATTTCACAGGAGTCAGGACTCGGGAGTTCAGGAGTCAGGAGTCAGGAGTTAGAATGAATTTTTACCCTATTCCCTTATTACTGTCACCTGTTCCCTGTCACCTGTTCCCTTATTACTGTCACCTGTTCCCTGTCACCTGTCACCTATCTTCTAAACTCGCAAAGCTACCATTTTCTGTACAGCTTCGATAATTTGCTCTGGTTGAACAATAGTCAATCGTTCCAGATTACCGTTGTAAGGTGTGGGGATATCTTGGGAAGAAAGCCGCAGTACAGGTGCGTCTAATTCATCAAACAAGCTGTCATTGATGGAGGCTGTTAACTCTGCACCAATACCACCAGTTCGCATACACTCTTCCACAATAACTACACGGTGAGTTTTACGCACGGATGCAGCAATGGTATCAAAATCTAGAGGCTTGAGAGATATCAAGTCAATAACTTCTGGATTGTATCCTTGTTTTTCCAAAGTTTCTACCGCTTGCGTGACGTGATAACGCATCCGGGAGTAGGTGATAATTGTCACGTCTTTACCACGACGGACTACTTCTGCTTTATCCAGTGGTAATACATACTCTTTTTCTGGCAGATTTTCTTTTAAGTTGTAGAGTAAAACGTGTTCAAAAAATAAGACTGGGTTATCATCACGGATAGCTGCTTTCAGTAACCCTTTAGCGTTGTAAGGTGTGGAACAAGCTACGATTTTCAACCCTGGAACAGCTAGGAAATAAGCTTCTAAACGTTGGGAATGTTCTGCACCTAACTGTTTTCCCACACCCCCAGGACCACGAATGACCATCGGGATTTTAAAGTTACCGCCGGAAGTGTAGCGCAACATACCCGCGTTATTAGAAATTTGGTTGAAGGCTAGAAGCAAAAAGCCCATATTCATACCTTCAATGATAGGTCTTAGACCAGTCATTGCTGCTCCTACTGCTATACCAGTAAAGCTGTTTTCCGCAATGGGTGTATCTAATACACGCAGATCACCATACTTTTTGCATAGGTCTTTGGTAACTTTATAAGAACCGCCGTAATGTCCTACGTCTTCACCAAGAAGAAATACGCTAGAGTCACGCGCCATTTCTTCATCAATGGCTTCCCGCAGGGCGTTGAAAAATAGTGTTTCTGCCATTTAGACCTTTATTACAATTTATTGTTCTCAAATTTTATCGTCCCATCGTCCCTAATACCGTCAGAGATCTTACTCTTATCGGGGATTGGGGATTGGGGATTGGGGATTGGGGATTGGGGATTGGGGATTGGGGATTGGGTAGCTAGCTAGCATTCCTCATTTTGAATTTTGAATTGAATTGCCCTAGTCTTCTACAACATCATATAAATCTTCAATCAAAACTTCAAATGTCCGTGCCAGCTTTTGCAGAGCAGTTACATCCACAGTGGCCAATCCCGGAGACTTAGCATAGTTTTTGAGCGTGGTGTATGCAATTCCTGAACGCTCTGAAACCTATTTTAGCGTCCAGCCCTTCTCAGCGGCAAATTCCTTGACCCGCAACCTCACCAAGCCCATAGTTTATTATTCCTGCACTATTTCATACAAGTCTTCTATCAGCACGTTAAAGGTTCGCGCTAACTTGTGTAAGGATGTTACATTAACAGTTGCTAACCCAGGAGAACGAGCATACACCTTGAGCGCACTGTAGCCTACACCAGAGCGATCATACACTTCTTTTAATGTCCGACCATTGTCAGCGGCGAATTCTTTAATTCGCAACCTTACTAGACCCATACTTGACAAAAGGTATATACTTACCCTTTACTAGTTCAAGTAATAAAAAACGAGCGCCCCTAGTCTGCCAAACAAAAGTGCTATCGGCAATTTAAATAACAAATATTAGTTTCAACCTCTTGGCATCTTTCACCCAAAAACCAAGTTTATCTACCCAAAAGATAGGAATCTATCACTATGATCACTATTGAATAATCGAAATCTAACTCTGTCAACCCTTTATTTCGCTTTGTCACCGAAGAAGAAGTTGCTTTAGTCTTAAAAATTCCCGTTGCAGAAATCAAAGATATCCGGTGTTGGCCAAATGTAATTTTAGTAATTAATTTCCGAACATTTAGTTAGATTTTTTAGTTACGCGGACTTACCACCTATCTTAGCAGTTGAACCACTAACAAAAAAATATATTCTCACTTGGCTTAAACGGTGGCGGAAACACCTATGTTAAAATAATTCAAGAAATTACGAGAAATTAAGGATATTTATGAATGAGCTACTGTCGCTTAGTGGTAAATAAGTATCACAGTTATTTATTTTAACTCTACTCATCATGTATTGATTCAAGAATAATATCAGGCTCAAAATAATCCCTCGCATAATCATTAAGAGTTTTTGCTTTAGGTTAAAGTGGAGTAGAGTTTTTACTCTACTCTAACTCCATTGATAGAATATATTCATCTTTTATCTCATGTTTAAATTTAGATATTGATAATTCTTTTTCTAATTTATCAACAAACTTAAATAATATTTGACTAGCAATATTATTATTGCTATGTACTGTAAATAAAAAATCATTGATTAATTCAGTCATTTTCTCGGTAAGAATAGGAGACTCCCTGATAGATAATAGCTTTTTTCTTTCTGTGTAATAATTCTCAGTTAGTATGAGAAGAAGTCGCTACATAGCTATGATAGCGCCATATTTTTAAATCTGTAACAAATACGATAAGTAATTTGTTCAATTGAGTATTGCTGAGACAGAACAATTGTCCACTAGTACATCAAAAATACAAACAATCTCACGCAAAGACACTCAAATACTCTCTGCGTCTTTGCGTGAGATAATACTTAATTACAACCACCTAGCCGCATCTTTAGCGTGGTAAGTCAAAATCAAATCAGCACCAGCCCGTTTAAAGCCAGTCAAAGTTTCCATCACCACACGCTGCTCATCAATCCAACCATTTAAAGCCGCAGCTTTCACCATCGCATACTCACCAGAGACATTATATGCCGCCACAGGTAAATTACTAGCTTGCTTCACCTGCCAAATAATGTCCATATATGCCAAAGCTGGCTTCACCATTAGCATATCAGTGCCTTCAGAAATATCCAACTCAATTTCTTTGATAGCTTCACGGGAGTTACCGGGGTCCATTTGGTAAGTGCGTCTATCACCAAACTGCGGTGTGGAGTCTGCTGCATCCCGGAATGGACCATAATAAGCCGAAGCATATTTAGCAGCATAGGACATGATGGGTATATCTTGAAAACCCGCTTCATCCAAAGCTTCACGAATAGCCTGAACGAAACCATCCATCATTCCCGAAGGTGCAATAATATTCGCACCTGCTTTAGCTTGGGAAACTGCGGTTTTCTTTAATAATTCTAAAGTTGGGTCATTTAAAACTCTACCAGTTAAATCACCAGTTGTTAAATAACCACAATGTCCATGACTTGTATATTCACACAAACAAGTATCAGCCAGAATAATTAAATCAGGAACAGCTTCTTTTACTGCGGTTGCTGCTTTTTGAACAATACCACAATCATGCCATGCACCTGTAGCATCTACATCCTTATCTTCAGGAATTCCAAATAAAATAATTGCGGGAATACCTAAATCATAAACTTCCTTTGCTTCTTCAACAATCTTATCTACCGAAAGTTGGTAAACACCAGGCATAGATTTTACTTCATTAGCAATACCTTCACCTGGAACAGCAAATAAAGGATAAATCAAATCATTGGTTGTTAAAACGGTTTCACGTACCATGCGGCGTAGTTGGGGATGGGTACGTAAGCGACGGGGGCGATGGGTAGGAAACATAAATAAACTGTTATCAAGGAAAGAGGAATGGACACACAAGAAAGCGTCATAAAAGCAAGGTTTTGACTTGCTCCCGTCCGACAAACTACAAACAGTGCTTAACTGTCTTTTGCCCTACTGTTGATGAAGCTGTGGGGCAATTTTGTATTTTACAACTTGGTTGACATTATTCCTATAGGAAAGTCAAAAAAAATCTTAAATATTCCTGCTGACTCATCAGAAATGTATGCTGTAATCAGAGGTAGATTAGCCTCAATTATTGCCTCAATTATTACTCTCTTGGGACTAAAAAATCCTGACGATAAAGGGATAACGAATAGGTGTATCAGGATTAGCAAAAACCTTAGTGATCGCCCAAATTGTTAGTCCCCAGTGTAGCAAATAACCTAGCCCTGCTAATGGTAATAATACCACCAATGGTAACACTAACCAACCAGTTAGAAAAAATAAACTCCCCAGAATAGCACCATAAAACCAGACGTTCAAATGGAAATTGATGGATTCTTTGGCGTTGTCTTTAACGACTGGATCGTCAAAGACCAATAATAAAGCCATCGGTAAACCAACGGAGACAACTGTGGTACTGAAAAAAATCGCTCCGTGAGATAAGGCTGATAACAGTTTACGTTTATCGCTGTCGTACATTCTATGCTCCATAAATCTCTTTCATACTTTAATTTTATAAGGGAAAAGGCTGAAAACCCCATAATAGATTATTCCTGAAATCTTTTTGGGATTTCATTCAGTAACTTTATCTTTTAAGCCGGGGATGAAAGCCAGGTCAGGGGTAAACGCCTCACCGATTTTGATGTAAAATTATGGTGTGAGTAAGAACAACCATCTACACGATTAACCTTTCTAGACCAGTGAAATTCTGGCTACACTCAAAGGTATGATTATTTGGCAACTAGGGCAACAAATCAACAATGGTAGATTTATTATTCAATTCAGAGTAAAGCCGTGGGTAGGGGTGGTTTTGGTATTAGTTACACAGTTTTAGAACCCCGCACGGCTAAATTATACGCCATCAAAACCCTGAACTCAACCATGCAAATGAGGTAAGACTTTGGAGAACAACAGGTTAAGTTTATTAACGAAGCCTTGACAATAATTATTAAGGATTTACAAGATGATAGTGTTATACTAACATAACCTAACCTAGGTTGAAAAACAAAAGAAATCATGTCATTTTCGATAAAATTTTACAAAAAAAAAGGGAGAAAATTACACTTCAATTCAATCAATATCAATGATGTAATGAAACCTCATAAAGACTGTAGGGTGCCTTAGGAGGGCGAAAAGATAGTAAAATATAGAGATAAATTAAATACGCAACGTAACGCACCATTGATATTGTCTGAATTAGGATATCCAAGGATTTCAGGATTAATTGTCTTCAGTCACTTCCTTTTACCCTTTGTGCTGTCTTGATATACAACGACCTTAGACTATCACTTAGTTGGACTAATGATTATAGAGACATCAACCATACTGCACGCTAATTATTCTCTCAGTATCCCTGGTTTTGGATCATTTTTTCCTTGGATTACTCTTATCAAAAAAAGCCTAACTGCTCTCTAAATCATTCAATCTTAAGTAAATATATTAGTTATTTGTCACCTAGCAACTTATCTGTTGGTAGTTCTTCCAGACCCTGGTTATTGATAGGAAACTCAAAATCTGGTTTTGGCATCAATTCACAAAAATACTCATTTATTGCCTTGAAAAAGCTACCCTCAACCCTAACATGCCCAAGCCGTGTTCCATACCAGAATGTCTAGGGTTCGCTGAACGGCAACCGTGAGCAGAAGCCATCCAAGCACCACCACGCACTACGCGACAATTTTTACATTCCAAGCAATAAACATCTCTATCACCAATTTCTTGCGGTCCTCCTTCAGATCATTCTGCAATATTCCCATGCATATCCTAGAGTCCGAAGGCATTAGCTACCTGAAAGTAACCAACTTCTCTTGTTTCTTGACGAAACATATTTTTAGGTTCTTTATTATAGGTGAAATCACCATCATAGTTGGCAATATCTGTGGTGATATTTTCCCCAAAATTAAATGGTGTAGTAGTTCCAGCACGACAGGCATATTCCCATTCCTCTTCTGTCGGCAAGCGATATAGTTTCCCTGTCTTTTGGGATAACCGATAAAAAAACTCTACAGCATCAACATAAGATATTGAGTCTACGGGTTTAGTTGCCCGTTTGAATTCGGAGGGGTTAGGATTGATATAAAATGTGACTTTGGGTGAAGATGCTACTGCCCGCCATTGTGCTTGGGTGATAGGGTACTTGCACAAGTAAAAGGGAGCAATTTTCACTTCATTTTGTGGCTGCTCTGTGACTTTTGCCTCTTCATCATCCTGGGGCGAACCCATCCAAAATGTTTCCCCTGGAATAGAAACCATTTCCAGTTTCACTCCCAAGGATTTTTTCTCCTTGGGAGTGAACTTGAATAATATCAAATTCAAACGTTTTTTCAGTCATAAGTTGAACAAGCAACCCTGATACCAAATAAGCTAGAACTATATTCCATATCACAACGACCACGGTTCACAGAGCGGCAACTGTCTGTAAAAGATGTCCAAGCACCACCACGCAGTATGCGATGATTTCTAAAATCCAACCAATAACTATCTCGTCGCCAATTTCTAGTGGACCTCCTTTATAGGGCAGATACTGACTATCACACCATTCCCCTTTCTGTGCATATCATACAGCCCAAAGGCATTGGCTACCTGAAAGTACCCGATTTCTGTTATTTCTCCACGATTCACGCCCTTGGCTTCTCTAGCATATATTGGGAATCTGTCATGATAGTTAGCAATGTTTGTGGTGATATTTTCCCCAAAATGAAACGGTGTAGTTGTGCCAGCACGACAGGCATATTCCCATTCCTCCTCTGTCGGCAAGCTCTTTAAAATCGGCAATTTTATTTAGTTCCCCATTGCGGGACAGGATAGCTAGCAGATGTATATCTGAGCCTACTACCATAACATTTTACCAACTTTTAAAAAATGGTTTTTTGAAATATTTTGTCGAAGCGACTGACGTTTTGGATCATTTTTTAGTTGGAATACTCTTAGAGTAAGCCACAAAATAAATAGACCTCTTGCAGAATTAACTTTATGTTATGGTCGGGGTTTTCTTTGTTTTAGCTAAAAGTTAGAGTTACAGGCTTATGTTTGAATTAGGGAGCCCAAAGAACACCAAAAATACATAAAATATAAATCTATCTATCATACCACATAAACAATTTTGCAATAGGTCTAATGATCCTGTCTTGTCATGCTGAGTGTAGCGATCGCGAAGCGTGGCGTAAGCCATAGCAAGAATAAGCATATCCGAGATTCTTCACTATCTCTTTCAGAGACGCTCCGCGAACGTTCAGACTGACATTGCGCATTTCTTTTTGTGGAGTTCTCTTATTGAATTTTCCAGAGTTTCGCGACTGACAATTTTAGACTGGTATTAACTATACTCAACTTGAAAATCAGGTAACAGAAATATGAAATGCAATATTTGTAGTAATAGTGAAGGTGTACATATCTGCAACGTTAACAGAACCTATGGAAAAGGGGAAGAACTGCTGGTAATTGAAAATGTACCTATTATTAGCTGTCCTCATAGCGGTGAAAGTTACATGACAGCAGAAACACTGCAGAAAATTGAACAAGTTAAGCTCAACTGCAAGATTTTTGCAGTTGCACGTTTTGTAGATGTTGTTAGTTTAAATGAGGATAATGCAGCTATTTCTCTATAAATTATCAAAATTGAGGCAAGTTTTTTGTCTGCAAAATTTAAAGAAGCGTTAGTTAATATTTAGTTCTTAAATCCTGTAAATCCTTAAATCTTGATTCAGGCGATCTGGGAAATCAAAAACAAGATACTATACTATAGTATGCGCGCAAATAAAAATTACCACTACCACTATATTAGACATAATGTAAGCTCTGCTATTTGTCAACTACCTCAGTCATAAATTTCTGAATTAAGATTGAGGAATCCGACGTAAGAATGAATATAATTAACAAATGTGTTTCCTAGTCCTGAAAAAGATTACATTCAATTAAATAAGGTTAAGAACAAATTACTGATTATGACTACTGAACTTGTGGAAGAACTGGGTAAAGCGGTGGAAATGCGGCGCAATTTTGCGATTATTTCTCATCCTGATGCTGGTAAAACTACGTTAACGGAAAAATTATTATTATACGGAGGTGCTATCCACGAAGCAGGGGCAGTCAAAGCCCGAAGAGACCAGCGCAAGGTAACTTCTGACTGGATGGCAATGGAACAACAACGGGGTATTTCTATTACTTCTACAGTGTTGCAATTTGTCTATCGTAATTGTCAAATTAATTTACTGGATACCCCTGGACACCAAGATTTTAGTGAAGATACCTATCGCACTTTAGCAGCTGCCGATAACGCGGTGATGTTAATTGATGCGGCTAAGGGGTTGGAACCCCAAACCCGGAAACTGTTTGAAGTGTGTAAGCTGAGGGGTATTCCTATTTTCACATTTGTGAATAAACTGGACCGTCCGGGGAGAGAACCTCTGGATCTGTTGGATGAAATTGAGCAAGAATTGGGGTTACAAACTTACGCAGTGAATTGGCCTATAGGGATGGGCGATCGCTTTAAAGGTGTATTTGATCGCCACCAGCGGCAAATTCATTTATTTGAACGCAGCGCCCACGGTAGCCGAGAAGCCCGCGATACCATCATCAATTTAGGTGAAAGCAGAATTGAAGAACTACTAGAAGAAGACCTTTATCACCAACTCAAAGATGAGTTAGAGCTATTAGAAGGAGCAGGAGGGGAACTGGATTTAGAATTAGTGCATGAAGGAACAATGACACCTGTGTTTTTTGGTAGTGCCATGACTAACTTTGGGGTGGAATTATTCCTCAAATATTTCCTTGACTATGCCCTCAAACCAGGTACACATAGGAGTAGCGTCGGCGAAATTCCTCCTACCTACCCGGAATTTTCAGGATTTGTCTTCAAACTCCAAGCCAACATGGACCCGAAACATAGAGATAGAGTAGCTTTTGTCCGGGTCTGTACAGGTAAGTTTGAAAAGGATATGACAGTTAATCATGCCCGCACAGGCAAGGTTGTCCGTCTGTCTCGACCACAAAAGCTCTTTGCCCAAGAGAGAGAATCAATTGATGTGGCTTATCCTGGTGACGTGATCGGTTTGAATAATCCCGGCGTTTTTGCGATTGGGGACACAATTTATACAGGTCAAAAACTGGAATATGAGGGAATTCCTTACTTCTCACCAGAGCTTTTTGCCACTCTCAGAAATCCCAACCCCTCGAAATTCAAGCGATTTCAAAAAGGTGTTTCTGAATTACGGGAAGAGGGTGCTGTACAAATTATGTACTCAAATGATGAAGCCAAGCGCGATCCAATTTTAGCAGCGGTTGGTCAGTTGCAATTTGAGGTGGTGCAGTTCCGTCTACAAAATGAGTATGGTGTGGAAACCATATTAGATTTATTGCCCTACAGTGTTGCTAGATGGGTTGAAGGCGGTTGGGAAGCTTTGAATCAGGTGGGACGTTTATTTAACACGACTACTGTTAAAGACAGTATGGGAAGACCTGTATTGCTATTCCGTAATGAATGGAATTGTCAACAGTTGGAGGGAGACCATCCAGAGTTGAAATTAACTGCGATCGCCCCTGTATTTTCCAGTCAAAAACAGGATACAGAATAATTCGTTGTAATTAATTACTGCTTCCTTCTGCCTCCTCCTCCTGACTCCTGCCCCCTCCTCCTAAATAAATTCAGGGACTCGCATCATAATTGTTGAATTTTGAGTTTTCAATTTTCAGTTTTGAATTAGATCGCGTGTATTACCTAGCAGAAATTGGAGTACCACAAGTTCTATGCCTTCATATCAACAGCCGTCTTTGGAGGCTGGTTTAGCTGCCCTCAAGCAGGGAAATTACTACGCCGCAATTACTCAACTTGTACCTATTGCCAACAGCAAAAATCAGAGCAATACTTGTTTGCAAGCTCAAGTTGGGCTAGTTATGGCTTATGCGCGTACAGGCGAAATTACTAAGGCGATTACCCTTTGTGATTATTTGATTAGAAGCACTAATCCGCAAGTTCAAGAATGGGCACAACGCGCTCTTGAACACTTGAATAAAGTGCAAAAACGCCACAAAAAAACTAGGACACTTGAAAATGGATTTGTGGCTTTTGATAATTCCTTAGCTACTCCTTTAGTTTCTACCACAACGCGACAACAAAAAGAAGGTATCCCAGAAAAAAATACTCCTAATCCTGATATAGATATCCCAAATACTACAGCCACTGAACCAGTTAGTATTTATTGGCGACACGCTAGACGTGCTAAGGTATGGCAACCTCTCCGTAAATATAACTCCATCCTATCCCGGCTGCTGGCGCTGGGAACATTCATAGCCATTTTTTGGGTATTGTGGGGATTAATCAGTTTGCTAATGGCTTTGATCACCCAAATTTTAGAAAAACTGCCTTATGTAAATCCATTGCCACTTTTATATACCAATCCTGCTTCATTAATATTATTCCTATTATTGGTTTTACTCGGATTGTCTCCTTGGTTGCTAGATTGGCTATTGGCAAAATTTTATGGACAACAACCGCTATCTAAAGAAATCTTGTACAGCCACAGCCGTGAAGTACTCCGGGTGACACAACGTGCTTGTCAATTAAGACATTGGCCTGTTCCCAGACTCCAGATTTTACCAATGGCAGCACCAATTATGTTGACCTATGGTAATTTACCCTGCACAGCCCGGATTGTCGTTAGTCAAGGATTGTTAGAAAAACTAAGTGATGATGAAATAGCCACTATCTACGCCTTGGCTTTAGGGCAAATTGGCCGCTTGGATTTTCTGGTCATGTCTTTGGCTTTGCTGGTGACCTTGCCAGTTTATCAGCTATATCAGCAAGCATCGACTTGGGGAAATAAGAGTGACAAGGAAATTTGGCGCTGGACTGCTACAGCTTTGAGTAGTCTGAGTTATGGAATTTGGTGTTTGCTGGCTGGTACGACTTTGCTTAATTCCCGGTTTCGGCTTGACTCTAGCGATCGCTACGCAGCTGAAATTACAGGAAATCCCAATGGGTTAATTCGTGCCTTACTCAAAATTGCCATTGGTATTGCTGATGATATCAAAAAACAAGAACACACGAGTTGGCAATTGGAAAGTTTAAATATTGTCGCCCCAGTTAGCCACCAACAAAGTCTGTGTTTGGGAAGCATTGCAGGATATCTGCCCTGGGAATCATTCTTAATGTGGGAAAACTCCAATCCTTATCGGCAATGGTTTACTGTTAATAATAGCCATCCATTAATGGGCGATCGCATCCAACGCATAAGTCAAATAGCCCATCATTGGCATCTAGAAACTGAACTACATCTAACCATTCCAGAATCCTTCCCCGTTAAACCTCAATCCTTCCTATTACAAATCGCCCCTTGGTTGGGAATACCCCTGGGGTTTGTATTAGCAGGTATGTTTTGGCTAATATGGCAAACATCATACACATTTCATTTAGTCAACCTGCAATGGATCTATGATGATTGGTCTTTCATGACAGGGTTTATGATGATCGGCTTTAGTATAGGTACAGTGATGCGGATTAATGCCTTCTTTCCCGAAATCAAACCTCTCGCCTTACAAGCTGATGACCAACTGCCTCAGCTATTAACCAACCCCTTTGTTTTACCAGTAGATAGCATCAGTGTCCGGTTTGTTGGTAAACTATTAGGCCGTCGTGGAATTAGCAACTGTCTATCCCAAGACCTGATTCTACAGTCCAGCACAGGTTTAGTGAAACTACACCATGTTCCATTGTGGGGACTCTCAGTTACTCCCCAAGAATTAATTGGTCGGCAAATTATCGTCACAGGTTGGTTACGACGAGGAGCAACACCTTGGATAGATATCCAAACCCTAGAAACTCAAAATGGCAAAACCATTAACAGCCCTCATCCTATTTGGTCTACTGTTTTAGCAGTCATCGCCCAAGCATGGGGAGCATATATTATGCTCACCGCCCAATCTGTTGGGGGTTAATACTAAAATTCTCGGCTGACTAGATGAAATGTAAACAGAAGTTGTAGATTTCTTTTCCAAATGTTACATTTATTCATGAAATCCATAGAACCCAAAGTAAATCAGCCCTCCAACCTGGTGATTAGTCTGGCTGCTAATACTAACCTATCCCCATTAGCTCCTCCCAACAGAGCAGCAAATCAACCAGCCAGTGGCTGGTTTTTATTTCAAATTTTTAACCTTTTGCAAAAATTGTATTTTATGCTACGATGCATTAATACTATACTATGGGCAAAAATGTAGGTGCTGAACTAGTTACGTAGAAAATACCGTGATAATGTTAAGAGATGGTATTTGACTCTGCGAATAAAAGCTAGGAAAAAATCATTTACTGTGGCGGACGGTGGGCTATTAAATTTACAATTCTTAGAATTAAGGTGGTATTAGCCGGGCGTATTAGTGCTTTTGTCCTAAATAAGCTTGATCCCAACAAAAAACTGTATTGTATAGGTTGATAGTTTGGATTAAAAAAATTGGTTTACGGCGATTTTAATTAATAGCATCTATTGAAAAGCCAAAGCCAAGTGATTGTTTTTGTCTTGTCATATTCATTTCAACTCTGGAGGTATAGTTCATGTCCGTTCGCCTGTATATAGGTAATTTGCCCAAAGAAGAAATAGATCGTCAAGAGTTGCAAGCAGTGTTTGCATCTGAAGGCGATGCTGTCACCACTAAACTAATTAAAGACCGCAAAACAGGCAAATGTCGCGGTTTCGGTTTTCTAACGGTGAACAATGACGAACAAGCAGACCAAATTATTGAAAAGTATAATGGTCAATTGTTCAAAGACACAGCCATCAAGCTAGAAAAAGCATTACCTCGGACAAAAGGTGAAGAAGGTGACGAGCAAGCACCCAAGCCTGCTAGTCAAGCTAGTAGCGCCCCCGCACCTAGCATCAACAAGGAAAACCGTCGTGACAAAGGCGCTAAGAAATCTCGCCGTGGTGGTGGTGGTGGTGGAAATCGTGAAACAACTACCACAGTAGATTCAGACGCAATTCGTCCCGATCCACGTTGGGCTGCTGATTTAGAAAAGCTGAAGCAGATGTTAGCCGCACAAGCGACTAACTAATCCTATAGGGTTGGAAACAGTAACTTGACAACTATTCATCTATTGGCAAATGTCGTCAGAAAAGCTGTCAGCAGTAAGCAAGCCCCATAAATTGAGGGGAAAGAGACTTAAAAGTTAAAAATTAAAAATCAGCATTTGTGATTTTTAATTTTTAATTATTCTCTTATTACTAAAGCTACTAAACTCATCTGAGTAAGTCAGATTCCCCTGTTAATCAAAGACTAAAATTACCAGACCCGTTACGGGACTGTTCTTTGTGCAAATCACCACCAATAAAACAGGACATGAGCAGTGCGAATAGCCGATTCTGGCTATTCGCACTGCTCAGTTTTTTGTGGAGAGATGGGGAAGGTGGGGGCTTACAGGGATAGGTTTTTTAATATTATCTGTGAAGGCAAGACTTGGAAGATTTTCTACGCAAAATGGTCTTTTGATGGTCTGTTATTGTTACCAAACGTACATGATTTGTATTGTTTTTTTCCTCCCTTGTGACCTTGTCTACCTTGTCCACCAAGTCTTGCCCTCACGAGCAAGTAAAAAACCTACCCTTGTGAGGGTGGGGGTGATGGGGAGAATTATGTATTACCTCCTAAACTCTGAAATATTGAGACATATGTAAATCTTTTAATAAAAAGTATCTTATTTAACAAAAAAAAATAATCTATAATAATACTATATACTATAAGTAAATGCAATTCTCAAAAAACTAATTTCCTCAAGGAACTCTTGTAATTATGGAACTACTGTAAAAATTAATTACTTATTAATTTAAGTAGTTAAATATTAGTCATTGGAGCAACTAGATATTTTAAATTGCTGAGTTAGTAACATTAAATATTAATTTATTATTGCTGTAATATAAACACGGCAATGATCTTCCGGTGAGTAATTAAGGCTCTATTTATTTAGAATGGATAAGATTTAATTATTCCATAAAACAATAGATTACATCTATCAAAATCAAATGATTAGAGATTAATATACAAAAATTAGACATAATAAAGTTAAATATAAATCCTGAAATAAACTATCTAATTTGGTAGTAGACAAATATTTTTTATGACATAATTAAATTTATATGAAATTTAATAAAAGTTTCTAAATAATTCAGGTAAGCGTGAGTAACGCCAACTTGAAACCGCATACTACCTTGTGAGAATCAGCAACACACAACTTATGAACTCTACCACTAACAAACGCATTGCCTTGATTTCAGTCCACGGTGATCCGGCGATTGAAATTGGGAAAGAGGAGGCTGGAGGACAAAATGTTTATGTTCGCCAAGTGGGTGAAGCACTATCCCAGCTAGGATGGCAAGTTGATATGTTTAGCCGCAAAGTGAGTGTTGACCAAGAAGATATCGTTCAACATAATTCTCGTTGTCGAACCATTCGTTTAACAGCCGGACCAGTTGAATTTGTACCACGAGATAACGGTTTTAAATACTTGCCAGAATTTGTGGAGCAGTTATTGGAATTTCAAAAACAAAACAGCATTAAATATGAGTTGGTTCATACTAACTACTGGCTATCTAGTTGGGTTGGGTTGCAGCTGAAACAAATCCAAGGAAGTAAACAGGTTCACACATATCATTCTTTAGGAATAGTCAAATACAACACAATAGAAAATATTCCTCTAGTTGCTAGTCAACGTCTAGCAGTGGAAAAAGAAGTATTGGAAACAGCGGAAAGAATTGTGGCGACAAGTCCGCAAGAAAAACAACACATGAGAACTCTGGTTTCTCATCAAGGAAACATTGATATTATTCCTTGTGGTACAGATATTCGCCATTTTGGTTCAGTGGATAGACAAGCAGCTAGAGAAGCATTGGGAATTGATCCACAAGCCAAAGTTGTTTTGTATGTAGGGCGTTTTGACCCACGCAAAGGGATAGAAACCTTAGTGCGTGCTGTGCGTGAGTCTAAGTTTTATGGTGATAAAGACTTAAAACTGATTATTGGTGGTGGAAGTACACCAGGTAACAGTGATGGTAGAGAACGTGATCGCATCGAGGGAATTGTTAACGAATTGGGAATGAGTAAATTTATTTCCCTTCCTGGTCGTCTCAGTCGAGAAGTCTTACCAACTTATTACGGTGCGTCTGATGTTTGTGTGGTTCCCAGTCACTATGAACCCTTTGGACTCGTGGCTGTGGAAGCAATGGCCAGTGGAACACCAGTTATAGCTAGTGATGTTGGTGGTCTTCAGTTTACCGTTGTTAATGAAAACACTGGCTTATTAGTACCACCCCAAGACGTAGCAGCCTTTAGTAACGCCATTGACCGCATTCTTGGTAATCCCCAATGGCGTGCACAACTAGGTCAATCGGGTAATAGACGGGTAATGAGTAAGTTTAGCTGGGACGGTGTAGCTAGTCAGTTAGATGCCCTATACACCCAACTACTGCAACCAGTTAAAGAAAAAGAACCTGCTTTAGTTAGTAAGTGATCTTTTTCGGAGAAAATAAAATAATTTATTTGGGTAAAGAGTGAAGATTTTTTCTTGTCCTTTTACCCTTTTATATTGCTTAATTTTTATGGAACTAACCGCAAAGTACGCAAAATATACAAAGGAAGAGAAAAACAAGAGTAGAGTTTTGTACAAATATATGAGAACTCCTGTAACTGCTAGATGGGTAAATTATTAGGATCTATACCTTTTTTCTTTTTCTTGACGTTCTTTCTCAATTTGTTCTACAGCCCAAATTAATAAATGACCATCTTGATTCCAGCATCTTAACCAATAACCTGTTCTCCCTTCTTTTGAACCTTACCAAATTCCTAAAAATAAGCCCATACTATCAAGCCAATCATAACGGTTTTCATCTGGCTATTTTAACTGATATCCCTCATTTTATAATTGATAAAACTCTAATAAACCATCTTCAGGAGCGAAAATTACATAAACAGTAACTTTTAATATTTGGTCATAAAAAAACATTTTCCGGGGGGATAAGTCCGTTTAAAAGAATATTTTACCCCATCGATATCAGATAAAAGTTCCATTACTCGGGAATATCACCTTCTAACTTTGGTGTATAGCTTCTGCGTTCTGGTTAAAGAGATTTAACCGATGGTACGTATAACCAGTCAGGTACTTTAAGAAGAATTTGTTCATTAACTGTGGTACAAACAGCAAAGTTAGGAACTATTAACATTTGCAGTTGAATAAAACCGGCAATTTCTAAACTTTCCCTTAATGCACGTGCTAAAATAGGTTGTCCTGTATTTTCCACTGGTTCATCCTCTCACTGAAAATCATCGGGTAATGCTTCCCAAGAGATAACCAGTTCTGTGTTGTTTTCGGTTCACTAACTTGGGTATTCATTTAGATCAGCTCTGATAGATACATTTTTATTTTAGTTCTATTTTAGTTGTTTATATATTACTGGCTAATTTTATTCGTGTATCAGAACATGAAAATTTACCACAAACTCATTATATTTAAACGAAGAATGAGTAATGAAAGTGGTATTTCGTTAGCTAAAACCAAACTACTGGCTCAGTTGATAATCTACGTTTGATAGCATCTAAAATTTCTTGAATTGTAAAGTGAAGATAGTGAAAAATAGGTGGATAATTAATATCTATAGTTCCCTATTTATTTGCGTAAAAGCATTAAGTGTCTATCTGTTGGACGATAAGAAAGACTTGGGCGAGGACGACGATTATCAATATTGACAAACTTATTTTGGTGATTAAAACGTCCTACTTCAATAGGAGTATTTTCTTCGTCAAATGTGATTACCCACTTAATTTTAGGCTTTAATTTTCCATTGGAGTCTCTTTCACCTAAATCATAAAATCAATTTTCGTAAAACTACCCAATTGGATAATTATTTATATTCTTAAACTCCTGTTTAATAATTAAATGTGCATAAGGAATTCGGATAATATCGTAGTTTACTTTAAGAATATTTGTGAAAAAATCTTTTGCTTCTTCAATTAGATAATTCTCTGCAGTTTCTTTTTGCTCTTGACTTTTAAGTGCAATGCAAGGAATGAAATGAGTTTTTATTTCAAATAAGTCAGAGACTGTTATAAAATTATCTCTATGATCTAAAATCATGTATTTTCACTTAAATATAATATGGATTGAAATTTATCAAAAGGTAATTTTGCATTTCTTTGAAAAAACTCATAGGGTATATTTTAAAAATCTATAATCCATATTTCTTTATAATCAAAAGTTAGTACAATATCACGAGTTGGAAATCTACGTAAGGCGTTTTTTCTATTTATTTGTGTAAAATCTGAACTTTGAGGAGCATTATAAACAAAGGTTGCTCGTTGGTTATCGAGTTCAATACATAATAGCGGTACGGAAATAAAAATCAAGCCTAAATGAAATGTAGCCCAAACTGGCTCTATCAGAAGGAAACACGTCCGGATTCCAGTTGAACCAATCAATAAATAGAAAAGATATGGCTGTTCTAAACCCTTCTAAAGCTGCAGTAAAAGTATTCAAAGGTTTCTTAGCCCACCTTGGTCTTAATCCTCCAGTCCACTGATGGCAAAGAATAAAAGTGTAGGCACAGAAAACCAAAATAAAATGGCGCAGTCAACTGCTGTTATCTCAAACTTGAGATTCGTTGAGTCCTAACCATCCCTTGGCTTCCCTGTAAACAACTTCTACCCAATTTCTTTGAGAATATGTATCAACTATCCATTGGGGTGTGACAATTGATGAAGAAACATTGGTAATAAAGTAGCCAATATCAGTGGCTTGAGAGAAAGTAGAACCGTTGATGACTATAGTAATATTTCCCTTTCCAGTTAGTTAAGGCTGATATTTCTACTTCTTGAGTTACTACCCATAATGTTTTGGGTTTATGTAAACTCCAGTTGAATTTCTGTAAAAGCCTCTTGGGGTAAACTTTGTACTAATTCATCTAACCTGATTATTTGTGGAATATCCTCTTGGTCACTGGCAAGGACTTTGGCATTTTTCGCTAATCCTCCTCAATACTTTCAATTCCGATTCTCTATCTTTAATAAGAAAGATGTATTGTGGCCATATCGAGCATCTATAATTACTATTCCTGATTGATAACCACGGCTTAAGGTCAGATCTATTAATTTAATTCCTAACTCAGGTTTATTCTCAAATATAGGGTCTTGTTTCCCTTTGGGTCAAGAATCACCGTGGTGATATAACTGTATATCTAGTGGTAAGCTTTTACTGCCATCATAATAGATGTGTTGTTACTACTACTATTCCATTATCCCTTGTCCCAATTTCTCCAATATATTGTCTTCCTACTCCATCCCTAAAATTCCCCATTTTTCTATGGACAGAATCATCAATTATTAAGCTAAATTCTCTGGTGATTCTCCTCTGACTACACTTGTTCATAATCTCTAACCGACGGTCGTTGACTTGGGAACTGGACCAAGGTGCTTCAGTTGAAACGTGGTGTAATCGTTGGTAAGTCACCCCTAGGGCATTCTCTGCCATTTCAAATAGGTTTTTCTCTCACTTTCACCCAATCATCCCCCTCAATAATGTCTAAACTCTCTTCTTTCCCCTTGATGAGTAAATACATCATCAAACCTTTAACACCATCTTTCAAACAGGGGAAACGCACCTTATTTCCTAATAAAAACTAATGAGGACTTTAAAATCATCTATATTAAGTGCAAAGCTTGATGGATATATAAACAAAATCAATCACTTTTTTATTAAGCGATGAATTAGCTTATCTCCAATT